>Ga0209611_10003452_pt1 | contig 27406 bp, 22 predicted proteins | sample S1TSphgellanicum_3_FD_187693 | JGI IMG/M metagenome (GOLD analysis project Ga0209611, IMG submission 187693) | Host-associated microbial communities from peat moss isolated from Minnesota, USA - S1T2_Fc - Sphagnum magellanicum MG (SPAdes) (version 2) | ecosystem: Host-associated > Plants > Peat...
AAATTCTATTCATGAATATTGTGTTGGAAAAAAAACTTGAAAATATAGATCCAAAAATATATCTTTTCATGCCTAATTACTTGGGAATTAACTAAAAAAATTCCAATCTTGAATTATCCAAATGATGACTTATGATTTATGGAACTTAAACTTTTTCTATTGTTACCAAGTGAATGCAAAGATTTAACAAAATAGAATCAAAAAATTTGTGTAGTTTGACTTTCAAATTATTTTTGGAAGGAAAGGATTTAGGATTTAAATATTGCTTGTGATGAAGGTGAGGGGATTATTTTTTACACATAAAAAAAACTTAAAAAAATTGCTGAAGAATAGAATAGAGACACAATATGTAGTTTAGAGTTATATTGGGTTGTGAACCACATACTTTCTTGTTTTTCATTTTTGATTTTTACATTTTTAAATTACAAATGTTTGACATGTTCAATTATGAGTAAAGATAATAATAATATATTGATGAAGTAATAGTGAGTATATTATGATCTTTTGTGTCTTCTAACTAAATAATTATAGTTTTAATTTGTTCATAGATTCTAAGTATCAAAAATAATTTAGAATATAAGAAATAATGGAACATAAACATTAATGAAATAAATGTGTGACTATAGTATGAAAAATAACTTAAATGGTTTAGAACAACATATTGTATGTGATTTAAATGTTATTGTGTGTACAAGTTGTATTGTTTGTTGATAGGCAAAAAGTAAAATTGAATAAAACTTGCGCTTACAATCTACCTATACCAACTTCAACAAATGAATCATCATCATTGGAATAAATGATGTTACATGTTATTGTTCCCCATAAGGAGGTCCCCCATTAGAATTATTATTCTAATTGTTAATGTCATGCAACATATTGTATGCAACTATAAATTGAATTGTTTTTAGTGCATACTAATGCCTGAAAAGTTGGCACCCCATCAATGTGAAAGGACTACCTCTACCATGAATTCATGCTTGGTGGTGTCACAAAGTTTGTTCCAAGCAAAAAAACATTAACTTTGGTATCAGACATGAAGATATAAAATTCAACAAAGGCAAAATACCAAACTTTTGTAAATTTCATTTCTTAGTTCCTTACAATGCATTAATGTTGTTTATAAACATTCCAAAAATAAATCAACAAACTTGGAAAGTTAATACATTATGTAAAAAAAATTATAGTGCACAAATGTTATGCTTATAGCAAACAAAACATACAATAAATGACAACAAGCTCCAAAGAATTCACCATTAGCTTGCAAAAATAAAACAAAAAAATAAAATCACAACGATGAGCTCCAAGGAGCCCCCCATTTCACCTACATTAAACAAAACACACATAAAACAACAAGCTTTGATGAACTCATTGTCACATTGCAAAACTAAATTAAACTAAACAAAAGCCCATGACAACCTTTCAAACACAAAAAAAAAGAAAAAGAAACACAACACCATGATCTTACCTTGAATGGAACGTGTGATGGAGGGGCAGAAGAGTGGTTGTTGAGTAGTTTGAACATCCCCTCAAGGCTCTTGCAACTTGCACAACAAACTAAAGAAGAATCTTTAGGTTGTTTTAACAATTTGAAACTTTACATGGGGGGGATCATGAAAACACAAAAAGAAAGCATCATTGCTTCAATAACTAACATACTTGAAAATGTGTTTATTCTTGGAAGTGGAACAAGACAATGGAAGAAACAAAATGGAGCTTGTAATTGCATGTAAGTAGTAGACAAAGAAAAATGCAATATGTGAAAACTATTAGATATCATCTTCCTACCAAGTTACTTAAATTATTTTTACCAAGTTATAGTTACTTGAGATATTTGTATTACATGTACAAACTTTTGGGACCATGAAATATGTTAAGTAAGTTAAGTCAATGGCCTTGTGCATGTGCTTGTATGTGTTTACATGTCAATGCATGAGATAACTGCCTTGTGCATGCACTTCTAGGGTAGGTAACATCTACATGGAAATGTTCACCTCCCATTTAGATTAGGACAGAGTTTGGGGGTGGAACACAAGGTTTGTAACAACATCTTTGTGATCTTCAAGTTGAATGGAGAATTCGTAATAAAAATTAGTGTTTTTATCATCTTGATTTTCTCATCAATCTGTTGTCAATTTCCAACATGGTATCAAAACTTGGTTGCTTTTGAGGAAGGAGAGATTGAAATTGTTTTACATAATTATTGAATTTTTGAAATAATGGGCGTGTTTTTTTAATTTTTGTAACATTTTGCTAAGAGTTTCAAAGCTCTATGTGTTTTGTTTTCTAGCATTGTTTTATTCACAATCATGGCATCCATTAAATTGATGTTCGAAATATTGAAAAGTTGAATGACAATAATTTTCAAGGAGGATGAAGATGAAAATTTTTTTGCATGAGAAGGATTTGTGGGAGATCGTTTTAGGAGAATTATTGCCACCAAAAGTTGAATTTGGAGAGATTACTTTTGAAGGATGCACTTTTGAACATTGTTTATTCATGAAAAAGGAGAAATTGGATTGAAAAATTGTTCTCTTGAATGTTGATTTTTGGTTGCATCATGTAACATGTGCAAGAACTGTAAAAGATGCATGGGAAAATCTTTGTGCAACATTTGAGATTAGACATGTTGGCAACATGTTACAGTTATGTAAAAAGCTCTATAATTTTAAAATGAAAGAATGCATCTTAATGCAAGTTCATATTGACAAGTTTCAAATGGTTGTAGATCAATTATCAAACATTGATCATCAAGTTTTTAATGAGGATTGAGATTCACACTTTTAGGGAATTTTCCATTGTCATTCCATACCCTTGTGGTTTCACTTAGTACCCACACCGATCAATTGTTTATGGAGTTAGTATGTGGACAATTTTTGCAAGAAGGATTGCGATGGAAGCAAGAAGTGCAATTCAACCATGGTGTAAGACATGAAACATTAATTGTTAAAGATGTCTTTAGGAAGTTCAAAAGGGTTGTAAATTAAAGGAAGTTCAAGAATGAGAAGTAGAAGAAGAAAGGAACTTGCAACAATTATGGCACCAAAGGCCATTTTGTAAGAGAATGCCACCAAAAGAAACAATAAGACTTGGATACTTATTCATTTTCCGCCTAATCACAAACCAACAAGTTGCAAATGGATCTTCAAGGTCAAATATAATGCCAATGGTTTTATGGCAATGCACAAGGTTTGTTTGGTGACGAGGGGATTTACAGAAGTTGAAGGAATTGATTTCAATGAAAACCTTTTCCCTTGTTGCATGAATGGAATCAATTCAAGATATCCTTGTAGTTACAACCATTGAAGATTTCGAGTTAAGTTATTTTTACCAAGTTATAGTTATTTGAAATATTTGTATTACATGCACAAACTTTGGAGAGTATGAAATATGGTAAGCAAATTAAGTCAATGACCTTGTGCATGTGCTTGCATGTCAATGCATGAGATGATGACCTTGTGCATGCACTTCTAGGGTAGGTAACATCTACATGGATGTGTTCACTTCCTATTTAGATCAGGACAAAGCTTGAGTGTGAAACACAAGGTTTATAGCAACATCTTTGTGATCCTAAGGTTGGGTGAAGAGCTCATCATAATAAAAATCAGTGCTTTTATCATCTCTATTCTCTCATCGATCCACTGCCAATTTCCAACAAAAACGACCCAAGGCACTATTTGAAGGTAAGTAGGTAGTCTTTGACAAGTAGGTAAGCCGTAATGAAAAGGTCGGTAGGCAGTCCATGGCAAGTAGGTGGGTAATCGTGAATAGCAATATATTTTTGCGAGACGGGGAAAAGCCTTAAACTTGACCAACGATCAATGGGCAACGAAACCCAAAACGGGATGATGGTGCGTTGTTTCGTTGTATCTTATGTGGGCCCGGCTCCCCTTACTCCGAAAGCGGGTACCGGGGTCGTTCTTTCCGGGTAATGTCAACTCTTCGCATTGTTGTAGCCGCCCTCTCTTCTCTCTGTCTCGTCTTTCTCCACCCGTTTGCATCACGCTTCTTGCTGCATCCACATTTGTGAACATGACGACGCTCGCTCTTTCCTTGTCTATCACGCGTAATTAGGTGCTCCTTCGCATCAGGTACGATTCCTACTATTTTTGTATCTGTGTTGTTATCTGTGATTTTTTTCTTTTTCTTTTTGTATTTTTTTGGTTCTATTCTTTGGCGGCGGAGTTTGGGAATGACAGTGGTTTTCTGTGTGCGTGCTTTTTCTTTGGTTTGTTGTTATATACCTTGTGTACTTTTTGTGCAGTAATGCAATTGTAGGTACATCTGTTTTGAGCTTGGTTTTGAATGCTTTTCGTTTTGCTTTTTGGTTGCAGGGTGCGAAGGTGGACAGTATAACGTTGTCGTGGCCGCCGTGGTGGAGGTGGTGAATCGAGATTTTTTGGTTTCTGTACCCGGAAGAAAGAGGTGCCGTTGTGGAAGTCGCGACAGAATTTCGGAGGAAAGAAGGTTGTGAGGGCAGGGTTTCGGAGGAAGAAGGTTGTGAGTTTGCTGCCCTCTGTGGTCTTGGAAGCCGTGGGAACAGAAGGGACTCATTCTCTTTTGGAGGGGGGAGGGATACGTGAGCTGAAGAACCGAGGTGCAGGACGAGGAGGAGGAGAGTTCTTGTCACCGGACGAGGTCTCATAAGTCCTCAACACTTCCCGTTGCACTTAGGACCTGTAGTTGTTGTGCACTTGAAAATTTTCACAACCTTCAGCTCCCTCTCTCTGTGTGCAGCCTTCCTTGCTGCTCAAAACATAGCCTTGGTACAGAAACCACAACTTCAGGACCACAAGACTGCTTGCTAAAAATGGTCAGGAAAGAAGGAAACCTTCAGGAGAAGAAGAAAAAGGCAAATTTGAACATGGGAGAAAAAGACTAAAGAAACTGAAACAATCAACAAAGAAAGTCCAGAAGTCTCAAAAAATCATATTCTCTTTCTCCTGCGATCTGCTGTAAGTCATTTCTCAGGATCACCACCAGACACTCTCATCCATCTTCCTAGTTGGGATTTTCTCTCATGATCCGTCAAGGTCCTTCTGCCGTGGGGTGGAGTCAGAGAGAGCAACCAACTACTATGCAGTATCTAATTCGTGCAACAATAGGGCTTTCAGTGTGCATATCTATGGGCAATGCAGCAATTCAGACAGTTGGATCATAGTAATTCTGTGCTGAGATTGAGTGGTCATGCATATTAGGTTTCAAGGTTGCACATGATTAGTGTGCAGGTTGGGCAATCCACACTGCTGGGCACCTAAATCAGATCCTAGCACCAATTCTGCCTTTAAGGAGTTCAGTTAATCAGGTGTTGTGGGTTTTGTCTCATTGACAGGGAGCTTATTGTGAACATATATGTGTGCTCTCCTCCCCCTCTGACTTCATCTTTTGTTTGGTGGTTGGGACAGATTGCATTAAGGAAGAGCAAGCAGTTCTGTTTCTGTGAAGAGCTTTGTGTCATCACCAGGGTTTCCAACCAGTGTTTTTTTGCTTGGGGTGAAAGATGTATAATTCATGGGGAGGTCCATTGGAGGTTGCGGCGATGGACTCTGGTGCAGAGGATGATCGGAGCCGAAACCTGGACTTTGACCGGGCATCTGTAAGAAGCTTGGAAGAGACTCAGCAGAGTTGGCTTTTAGAACCTGCAAGGAACAAATCAAAACCACAGATTGATTTTGGGTGCATGACATGTAGCCGCAAGTTCTTCTTCATCTTTGTGTGTGTGCTCTTTGCTGCATGTGTCACAGTGGGCTTTGCCATTCTCATATGGAAAGTGGCACCTCACAAGCACTCATCCCCACTGCCCCCTGACACTTACACAGTTGCTTTCCATAAAACTCTTTTGTTCTTTGATGCACAAAAATCTGGTAGATTGCCTCCTTCAAACAACATTTCATGGCGAGGGACATCAGCTGTGAGGGATGGGTCTGATGCAATTGGTGCATCACCCACAGATCTTACTGGAGGATTCTATGATGCGGGTGACAACATCAAGTTTGGCTTCCCAGGTGCCTACGCAATGACTTTGTTGAGCTGGAGTGCTATTGAGTACGCCGAGAAATACAAAGCAGCTGGAGAGTTTGACCATGTGAAGGAGATCATAAAGTGGGGGACAGACTACATAATGAAGACGTTCAATATCTCTTCCACCAATATCCAGACAGTTTTTGCACAGGTGGGCGCTGGAAACGACTCTGTGAGTAATGACCACAGTTGCTGGGAGCGCCCTGAGGACATGGATTATGCCCGGCCAGCTTATGCTGTGAGTTCTGGTCCAGACCTGGGTGGAGAAATGGCAGCTGCTCTAGCAGCAGCTTCCATAGTGTTCAAGGCCGACTCACCAACATACTCTTCGAAACTGCTTATGGCTGCTAGAAATATATACACCTTTGCTCGGGATGGTGGAAAACGGAGCCGTTTTGTCACTCAGCTTCCGCCAGGAGAGCAAGTCTTTTACAACTCAACAGGTTACTGGGATGAGTATGTATGGGGGGGTGCATGGCTGTATTATGCAACAGGGAATAGTACATATCTTTCTCTTGTGACCAACCCAATACTGGCAGCTCATGCAGGTGCAAAAGGTGGAGGCCCATGGTTTGGTGTTTTCTCTTGGGATAATAAGCTTGCTGGTGCCCAGGTACTGTTGACAAGGTTGCATATACTGCAATCTCCAGGGTACCCATATGAGGCACAACTTCTACAATACTGGAATGAAACAAATACTGTCATGTGCTCATACTTACCCAATTTCAAAAGATTCAATCGCACCAGAGGTGGGCTTCTGGAATTGAACCATGGGGGTGGGCAGCCTTTGCAGTATGTTGTGAATGCAGCATTTTTGTCCGCACTTTATGCAGACTATTTGGGAGCTGCAGATGTCCCAAGCTGGAATTGTGGTCCCTATGCTTTTGCAGTTGAATCTTTGCGGAATTTTTCTCGAAATCAAATAGACTACATTCTTGGGAAGAATCCTTTGAACATGAGCTATGTAGTAGGGTATGGGAACAAGTACCCAAAACAAGTTCATCACCGAGCTGCATCAATCCCCAAGAATGGAGTCCGGTATGGTTGTCAACAAGGCCGCGAATGGCTGTACAAGAATGCTCCAAATCCTCATGTTATTGAGGGTGCCATGGTTGGGGGGCCAAATTCACAAGATCAGTACAAGGATCACCGTGACAGCTATGGCCAGGCAGAGCCAACTGTGGCTGGAAATGCTGGGTTGACTGCTGCACTCATTGCACTTTCAACAGTGACATCTGGTGGCATAGATCCTAATACTATGTTTGGAGCAATTCCAATGGCAGCACCACCACCACCTCCCCCTGCCCCTTACCTGCCCTGATATCATGGAAGAATCATGATAGAGTCATCATCATACAAAGCTGGTATGACTGCTCACTGAAACAATGCACATTTTCCTGTACGTTCAAGATTCTGCAAGAGAATGGTTGTGGCCAAACACAAAGAGAGTTGTGAGTTATGCTGGTAAAGTAGTGGAAGCCATACATGTATGCACTGAGGAGTTTCAAAAGTTTGCCGTGGCCTCAGTAACGGTTGTTGAGAGTTAGGCTCTGTGCCAAAATGACTAGTCCCTGATACCAGGGAGTGCTGGAGCATTGGAAGAGTCCTGAAACCTGGAGCAAAGTCTCACATGTAGGCATGCTTGGCGGGTATACCACAGCCACAAACTGTCCACTGACTCACAAGACATGATTATATCAAACTTCTTCATAAACGATGAGCTACCTCATGGATACCTATCCACAGGAAGAACTGGAAAAACCATTAAGGACAATGAGACCTGTTTTTCAAGTTATGGTATGGAATCAATTTGCTATCTGTTTTCTTGATCACACATGGCATGCTTTTGATGCTTGATTTGCTGAGTCTTTTCTCTGAGTGGAACTTTTAAGTCAAATCTCTGTTCTCTGGCCAGCTGTTGCCAGATCCATTGAGATTCCAGTTCATCACCTCCCTCTGTACAGCAGCTCTTATTTACATACACCTGAGTGAAAAACAGGTGCACCTGGAACACATGATTCTTCTTCCTTGTGGCAGTCCATTTTATGACTTTTGGCAGCTGGGGTGTTCTGAAAATTGCATGTCTGTAGGTTTCATATCACCCTTTTTTTTTATTACTGCAAAATTTAAAATTTGAAATTTGATAAATAAGTGATTTTTGGAAGTTTTCAGTCGCCAGAAGTGGGGGTGGGAATTTGTTGGATTCATATATGTGATTTTCATTGTGTAGGCAAACATATAGAAGGATGATTAATGGTTATAGTAAACTATATGTGGTTTTCATGGTGTAGGCAGACATATAGAAGGGTGATTAAAGATAATAGTAAACTGAGATACTTATTCTGTTTCATTTTAATTAGTTGGGGTGCCTGACAAGTCCTACTTCTTTTTTTTCAATGAAAGTGGAGGCTCCCCAAAATAGAAGATTCTATGGAAAGATGGAATGCTTCCCCCTTTGGCCTTTGGCCCACCCATATAAGTGAGAAGGGGAGGACATTGGGCAAAACATATGAAATTAAATCAAGCTGCTATTGGGAACATCCTTGAGGAACACGTTGGGAACCTAGGGAACGAATTGAGAACCTGATGGGAACTCGTTGAGAACTTGAAAGGAACATGTTGGGAACAAAGGAAAAATGAAAAAAATCCAACCCCCGCCAACCCCGCCACCCAAAACTTAAAAGAAAAAAGATCAAGGCACTTTTAGTGCATGCTGAGAGCCTTCCCATTGGTTGCATGAAATTTCTATTTTACAAAACCATTCCTCACCATTTTTAGCCTGGGCTAATTAATACGCCCATTATAAACTGGGGGTACTTATGTATTTTATTTAGCTAGATTTGGATAAATGTTCCTAGGGATGATCTCCACTTGTTCTACATCTTCCAATGAATAATCGTCACTTTAGCTGCATACACAAATTCCTAAAAAACCAGGGGCTCCCAGCCCTAGGACTGAACCGGTATTGACCGGTTATTGATTTTTTTCATAACTGGTCAGGTTGGTTCTTTTTTAATCTGTATTTTGGGACAACACATGTTAGAAATATCAATATCAAAACTAAATACCCCCACTATCGATTTACCTGGTTATCTTTGAGTAATAACCATCAGTTATGTATAAGGGTTGGTTCTGAAATTCCCAATCGAGACCCACCAATTATACTGTCAGTTAAACATGAAGTTCTTTCTTTATTTTCTGTATTCCTGTTTTCTATCATAAACATGTTTAGAATTTTAGAATTGATAACCTAGCTGGATGATAATCAGGTCATCCTGGTAGCTTAAAAAAATTTGAAAATTCAATACAAGGTGTGCAGGTCATTACCGGTTATCAAACATCAATACCCAATTGGAAGGTCATCCATACCTGGGTTGGTAACCAGATCAAAACTCAATACCTGGCCAACACCTGGACTGGACCAGTACAATAATACAAAACAACAATGCCACCAGTTCATTCTGGATCTAACAGGTTCAGTCTGCATTGATTTGTTACACCTGGATACAATGTACATACTGTAACTTATAAGGTTTAAGGAGTGAATCCTCTGTATGCCTGCTGCAATGAGAACTTAAAAGGATTCTGTACTCACTTCTGCAAAAGAAATCAAATATAACATTAATCACCAATAGTAAATCACAGATAAAAAGAGATGCTCTCTCCTGCAAATGTTGTAAATCCACTGTTTCTATTTGCCAACCGTTGATCCATTTGAAGTGTTTCCCTGAACAATCTGTAGAATGAGTGGAGCCAGTTTTGCTTCAAATATGCCACCTCTCTACAATCCAACATTCTGACCTTTGTTCACGTTGACACTGTGCATTTGCCTAAATTATTCAGCTGCCAAATCTATGCAATAGTCAGAATAATCACCCCTGATAGTAGTGCCTTCAATGGGGTGATACTTTTAGCTTCTCCACTGGCCACATTTGAAAGAGCTCCCAACCAGAGTGGCAATCATTGACAACCTTGAGTGCTGTGATCCTGATCATGGATTGCAGGGTATCAATCGATTGAGTTGCATCCATGTTCTGCAGTTTTCCGAAAAAACATTCCAATGATGGTCAATCTACATCACTGTGGATTCCAACTAAAATCTCATGAGCCTGATATTGCTAAATTCTACCAATCAAGGCATGGACAACCACATTTGTAGCAGAATTGAATATAACAATTCAAAACAGTATCCAATCGACAAACTCATCACAAGGTTCTAAAGTAATAGTCAGAACAGAAGGCTTACACATACTGTTGACTGTACCTACCTGCCAGGATGAGTCCTGCAAAGATTTGAAATTGAGTTCAACCTTCTGAAACTCAACTTATTCATAGCGCTCACCACCATAGCCTCCTCTCTCTGCAGCAACCTGCCAAATTCAGAAGCCCTTAGATCACATTTTCTGACACTTGAATATTTAAACCCACAACCACTAATGATTAGTTCATATTCTTAGAAAATCCCCATGCAAATGGAACATGGAATGGACCAGGCATACAATCACATCTTAACTTCTCAACCCAAAAAGAAGCCACAATGACTATAACTTGCATGCTACTCAAGTAAACTGGAAGCAGGGATATGAAAGCAATAGAAACTTCATAAACTTTACCTCAGCAGGAGTACCGAGGTAAAGCACAAGATCAGGTGCCAGCAGCCCTGCCTCTGGTGCCTGCACCACCAATTTGCACACCTTCACTAAACTCTGTCCATTCTATACAGTTTCAAAAGTCCACATATGTGCAACACACACAAATCTAATCCTCAAACAGAAAGCTAAGAAAGTGTAACAAAATCACACTTATCTTTAATTCACGTCCTCCACAAATTTCTGAACAAGGATGTGATCTTTTCTGCCCTGGGTTTTGTTTTGTCCCTGCCTCTTTCCATAGTCAGCACTAGAACAGACTGCACATAATTCAGGATTCAGAGTGAAAAGTTGATTTGTTCTTCAGGATGCACAGGGTTGGCTGGCCATAGAATGCAGCTTCTTCAGGTGCACAGGGTACAGATGCCTGCTTACTTTGCACCAATTCAGATCAAGGCCTTTTGCCGCTGAAAATGCAACTCCTGAGTATGAATATCGGTCAACCACCAAGGTTGCACCCGCTCTTAGCTTTGCCTCCATCAAAGCCTTGCCATAATACTTCCAACACCTTCTCACTTCAAGATCACCTACCCTGCCCATTTCCTTTGTAACTCTTAATCCTAAACCTAAAAACCTAAACCCTAATTCATTGAACTCTCTACTCTTTCGAGCAGATTCTTCACCTTAACGTGCCAAGGGGATTCCCAATCAGTTGCTCCATTAATAAGCAGACAAAGACTTCTATGTTTTGTTCTTTGGTAGAGGAACTAACTGTTTTTCCAAGCGATTTGCAGAGAAGAGAAGGTGGATGGAAGCATCATCAAGGTCCAGCTGGCTGGATAAGTAGGAGGAGATCATCTTCCCCATCGGTATAGTGCGATCCAGGAAATGCCAAGCCTCCACAGATAGCCCTTGGGTATGCAAGAAGGAGGTCAAACAGCTGTGAGCTCTTACCACTGCAATCCAGGCCTTGAAGTACAATCAGCGCACCCCTGCGAACCTCTACCACCATCGCCCCTATTGCTGCTGCTGCGTGTAATGACACCATCAATTATGTTCTTCGCAATGCTGCAATTTTTTTTCTTGAAATCTGTGTTCATTGATCACACCCATCTCTCTCTTGTAATGGCAATTCCCGGACTGTGACTTCACCCAAAACAGTAGCTGCTAAACCCTAGACTGGAGCAGCCAACAAGACTCTATTTCATTCCATCCTTCTGCTTCACACTCTCCTCTGGTAGCTTCTGAAGTTTGGCAGCACAGTGCAGACATTTTTGCAAGAACAAAAGAAGCATGAAGCACAGACATGATTCAACATTACAAATCGCCTTGTTCTGCTTCATAGTCTCCTGGAGCTCCAGAAGTCTGCCACTGCACAGAGCAGACTTTTTTGCAAGGACAAAAGCATGAAGCACAGAAATGATTCAACATCACAAACTGCCACACAGTACACACATTTTCTCAACAACAATTGCACAAAGAAGAGGAGATATAGTGGGTATGGCAACTGGATTTTGCTTGAGACAGAAAATAAAAACAGCTTCATCAATAAAGAGCTTTGCTTGAATGCTAAAATTCTCATTCGTGTTTCCATTGATCATATATCATAGACCTGCTTTCTGCTGCTTCCAATGCTTGAGGGAAAAGCTTCCCACTATAGTGTGGCAAAGTATGATGAAAATAGCAGTTCTCCTATTTTAACCAAAAGAAAACTGCAGGATGGACAAGGAACAAAGCGATGGAGCTGATTACTCCTGACCCCACCCCAAGCAAATGAACAGTAGGAACTGAGCATGCATCCGAGCAAAGGTTTATCAACACTGCATGAGCTTCTCTGTCCTGAATTGATAGCACACTGTGAGACTGATACAAAGTTGTCAACAGTGTACAGAGGTTTGTTTCCCAGGCAGTCAACTGTAGCTGGCTGGATCAGAGATGTCATGCCTGTGGTGGCACAGTTTCAACAAAGGAGCTGCAAAAGACAGTGAGAAAACTAGGAGTATGAATAAAGCAGCATGCTTCAGTGAATAATACTTCAGGCAGGGGGCCTTGTTAGAGGAGAGTTCTAAAGGCATTAGTTAAAAGATGTTGAAGACGGTAGTGGGAGCTTATGATCTATTAGAAATGGTGCACTCTCAAGAGTTTCTCTGCATGAAGGAATCTTCATCTTCCAATCCACCTACTGTACAGATGTTTCAGTTACTTATACCACCCAGCCATGAAGTATCGGAGTGCAAAACAGAAACCGCATGCCAAGACCTGTAGACAGTACACCATCACACGTCAGGACCCTCATGCCTCTTGTAGTGACTTGCACTGAAGGTATTTCACAGCTTCCAGAGTACTTAGGAGGACAACAGAAAAGAAAGATGTTACACCTGGAACAACAAGAGGCGTATGCAGAGCTGTTGCTCAGAGCAACGACCAAACCAGCGCAGAAAGAGGTTCACCAGATTCATGTCATTGCTGCCAGTCAGGAGACCCGTTTTTGGATCAAAACTGAAACCATCAAACACCCATTTCTCCCATGGCTCAAAACTTCCAGCAAAACAAAGAATCCTAAACTTTTTATTACATTCAGCACGTGAGAGACACAAGAAAGTCATAGCCAAAAGAATACTTCCAGTACGATTCTAGGGAGCAGAAACCTGAGCTCCCCTTCCCTTTTGACCACAACAACCTTATACACAGAGACCTTGTGTTATGTTGTAAAACTGTCTGCTTAAAGTTCTGGGGAAGAGGGTCAGAGTTAGTTCTACAATTCACCGCCATCTGGAGGAGATATTTGGGTAGCAGGATCATGCAGGCTAGAGGAAAAGTGGTCTCCTACCTTGGCAACCGATGTCGTGGGCATGGGACAATTTTGAACAACTGTCCAGCAATTCCAACCAAACAGACATTCTCAAAAATTAGCCAATGACTTGGCTCATCATACTTCAACACATAGAACACCAATGTAGAAGGCTTCCCAAAACCACTTGCATGTGAATAATCTATTGGATCCTGGCACCAGCAACTACTGAGAAATCAGACTCCCAAACAGGAAGTCCTATTGCCTTACACACAAAGATGAGTACCTGTGGTATTGAGTAAATGAAGTTTATGATCTGTGGTAAAAAGAACAACAATAATGTCTCACTGCACAGACAACAGCTAAATCAGAAGCCTCAAAGAAGAACACACCACCTCCTACAGATCAACAAGTAAAAGTTGTTTCACTGCACTGCAGATACCACAGTGCAATCAGAAAGCCCTAAATCAGAACACATCACCTCCTTCAAACTAATCTGTAAATGATATTCCTACATCCACACTAGGAAAGGTTGGACATATGTCATCCCACATAGCAAAGTACATGAAATATATCAATATGATTAGAGAGAAAACTCCATAGTATAGCTTTGAAAGGAACCACTGTGTCATTTTTAGCAAAACCACAATTGACAGAACAAGAATGAGTGCATTCATAAGCCTCACATTAAAGTTAGACCATCACTTTCATCATGCTTGGCAGTAACTAGCTGCCATCACTCAGCACTCACTTTTGTCAGCTTCCAATAGTGGGAGTATGTAATTAGATAACAATCAGCTCAAAACTCTGGGCAAACAACTATATAATAATCTGCATCCTAAGTTTCTGTCACCTCTTCACAAGCAACAGGAAGGCTTGGTCATGATTTTAGTTTGCACTCAAGAGACATATCTAATAAAAAAAATTGAAGATTTTCTTGATCAAGCTGCAACAAGCTTGTGAGGATAAGCTTCATCTGAAGTTAGCTCACCCCTGTACAAGCAAGCATCCCAGCCAAAAGCATAGAGAAGCCTACGTAGGGTACTTGTTGACATCTCCTGCACACTGAGATATCCTTTGAGCACACCACTCTAGTGACTACTTGGATGCAATACATCTGCATGAGCCAAAGAAAACAGAAGACCTTACCTGAAATGTCCAAGAATGCCAACAACTGCCAATGCCATACCAGCAAAGTATGTGTATGTATCACCAACAAACACTGATGATGGGTACCTGCAGCACCATAGGACCCTAGCACAGTTAGCTACTTTGAACTGTTTGGCTAAAGCCATTTTGCTACTCATAATGTAGACCTCTGCAGCAAAGCATCGTCCCCTGACTACACTGTCCAGGTAAGTCAACCAGACCAATCTTGAGATATGCCATCATTTCTCCAACCATCAGGTTGAAGAAAACTAGCATAGCACCAGATGAATGGCATAGAAAATATGGCATGCACAGACACCTGGGTAGCGTTACTCACCAATTGAAAGCCAGTAGACCAAGTGAGGTTGCCACAAGGGGCTGCATCAGATAGATGGAGAAGGCATGTGCATGCTGTATTTCTCCAGCATTGCGAGCTATTTGCATCACATTGTGTATCAGAACCTGAACAGGACTACAACAATATTAATACAATAATTCTCATGAGAATTTAAGAAAGTCAGAGCAAGGTTCAAACTTTTCCTTGAAGTCAAAGAAAGACTTCAAGGTCACGACTTTCAGAACCCAGAAGAAGAAACAACAAAGAAGGGAAGAACCACAACAATATTAACTCCATGTGACATCATTCACTCTGAGTACAATGCTTCATACAATTCACTAAATTCCTTATAAGTGTTTGAAGTCACTAAGAGCATACTTATATGCCCAGAAATAAGAAATAATATACAAAACACCTAGGTTTCATACAACACACAGACATGTAATATATAGGCCCCCTCCTAACCAATAATCAAGTTGTCTAGAAGAAAAGGAAGAGCAACACAACACAGAAGAGAGCCTACCGCACAAGAAATGATCACGCTTTGCCCAACTTCCAAGCCATTGACACCTGCCAAGATGTTGACAGAATTGGTGCAGAAGACTGCTAGCAGACCCATGTACAGCTTGTACACCCAACCTGCAACCAATTGCATCTCACCCTCCCAACCAACCATTACCCCCATAGTCACATTGTATCACTTTGCACCCAACTTCATGAGACTCCATGGCAGGATAATTCAACCACATGAGAAAATACACTGACTTACCAAGATTAAGTTCCTTAAGACCTAGTGAGGATCTCAGAGGTTTTGGTATCACAATGGTTGTTCTCCCTGCATATGCCATCAACAAAGGGAGAGCAGCAATAGATGGCAGAAGAAGCTTTCTGCAAAAAAAAGAAAATCGAGCATTTGCTGTCATCTGATTCAATACATTCAGCTCCTACAACTTGCACAAGACCTTCCCAAAAGATACCTCACCTCAAGTAGCTGGCTGGTGGATTCTGGAATACAATTAAGCAGAATCTTAACTAAGCAGAAACGTAGTCCCTGCTGTTGCAAAAAACAAATAATTATCTTAAGCCTCCTAATGCTTACTGAAGGCCAGGTAACTGGAAACTAGAGAATCAACAGTCCTACTGAACTAGAAGAGAGGTGCAAATACTTACACCCGCCATGGGATATCCAAAACGTCATCCACAAATCCCAGAAAAAGCATGAAGCATATGCATGCCAGTGCTGCATTATACTCTGTCAGCCACTGCCCAATACCACACACCACAATATATCCTCAACCATGATTCAAACACAGGATACAAACCCTCACCATCAACTGAACTTATATTCCTAACTTTGTTGCTTTGGTGACCCACAACATTTTTTGAATTGCTACAAAAAAAAACCAACAACCATCATCCTTCAGCAGCACATTCAGAATGACTACTTTCTCTCCAGGCTATCTCAATTACCAAGGTCACAGGTCCTCATGGCAGTCCAAGACCTGGCTCTTGCAGTTGGGGATCTTCAGTCTCAAGTGAAGTTTTCTATCTTTGAAGCAGCTATTGGCCCAAGGTCTTTTGGGATCATCTTAAACTACTCATGAACATGAAACGGTAAGCGGTAATTACTGAGGAACCTCAAAGCAGTGTTCCTTCGAAGTTCACCTTGGCCAAAACCAAGCTGTTGTGGATCCATGGCACTACCCCACTTGCACAGTACCAAGCAAAACAAACCTAGAGGGGTTGATTACCACAGAGAAGGCTGGAAATTATCGCATACAGCATTTTCAGGTGGGAAGCTTTCACTTATAGTGTTTTCAGGTGTGAAGTACGAATGCTGAAACAGGATGGTCACCACCAAGTACACCACCCCAGTCACCAGGCCCAGCGACTCTGGCCTGCCATTGCAACCACCACCACCTTAGCATCAATCCATCCACCTGCTGTTGTTGAAATATTCTCCCCACTCCACTGATGAAAAGGACAAGTAAGGCCTAACGTCGAATAGGACACCAGGGGTTAGGGTTTTGGGCCCCTAACGACAGAAAACCCTAAAACATAGTAGTGTTCCGCCAAGCCTTTTCAGTGGTTGAGAACACAGAGATATCACTAGAACCATTCCTCAACGCAGAACAGAAACAACACAGGAAGCAATGAAGAATGTCATTGGCAATGTTTGAGAGGTGGCTTTAGGGCAATGACATACGTGATTTTGCAAAATCCTAGTGCTTCCAAAACAACGGCAAATGGAATGAACTCCTTTATGTGATTACATCCACTGTGAAGAAGAGACTGGAACAGAGTCATTTTGCGGAGGAGCAGAGAGAGAGAGAGAGAGAGAGAGAGAGAGAGATTTGATGAGCGGAGGTTGAGAGAATTTACACTTTCACAGTGCCAGCAGGCGATCCCCGTTTGTTAATATCATAGCCGAACATGTTCCTCCTCAACACGTAAACAGACACAATTGGGATCAAGAAAATGGTCAAGAAGAAAGCGCCGACGCTCATGGCTAAGTTGATCAGGATGGACTTCAGCATCCGCCTCTCCACATCCAGCAAGTACAGCAGCAGCAAATAAGGGGTCAAACAAAGCGTAGCAAACAACAAGAGCTTGCGCCATTTGATACTCAGAGTTGGAGATAGGTCGGCAGCAGCTGGTACTGGATCTAGAGGAGCGGCAGCAGCAGGAGGCTGACCAACGGATCCTCTGTGGCGTAGAGTAGTAACATCCGCCATCGCTGAGGAGAAACCGAGCGGCAACACCAACAACACTGCGCCAAAGACAAACGGTGTGGAAAATGCACAATGCGCGAAGTGCAAAAAAGTTTCTCACCCTACTGTTTTCTGGTGTCAACTCACGTTACGCGGGTGTAGGGTTGTATTCTAATGTGCTATGTATATTCCGCATTGTCCATTAATGGTGCTGCGATATAACTTAGCTCTGTATCATCCATAACGCCGGGTTTTATCTAGAACCGGATCTTGAGAACCGGATGTTGAGAAAGGAGCTAACAACTGCTATTTAATTGCTATCACTTAACCTAGAACGGAAGAAGCTTTGCAGTTTTTGGAATATACTTGAAATTATCCATTAAGTTCAACAAAGTTGGCATTAGAACCTTTGTTTCCCCAATACGCAAGTCAAGATTATAAATATGACATATAATTTTTTCAAGGTAAGTTAATGGGAGTAGGAAATTGGATTTTGCACTCAAACTTGGGGTCACAGAAGCTTGGTGTTGAATGTGGTGCTCATTACCAAAAAAAAGTTGCAAGTTAACTTGAGAGTTGTTTTTTAAAAAAACTAGGAAAGTAGAATGTTATGGGATGGTTGCAAATTAGAGTGGTTCACTTCAACAAATGCAACACAAAAGATGATATTTTAATATTAAAATAAAATAAAATTTAAAAACACAATGTTAAGTGCAAATTATGTGTTGATTAAAGTTCATATGAATAGAGTTCAACTAAACAACTATTTGACATGCATATTAAAGTCAAAAAAATATTAATCCAATTTTAAATGATTTAAATAACATTTATTTAAAATAAGATTAAAATCTAATAATTCAAAAGTTCATAATTATGGTTCATGTTTTTGTAATTTTTTTTGAATTCATGTTTAAAAAAAAGTTATCGTAAGATATTTTGAAATGAAATTATATTGCAAAATGCATTTGAATCTTCATGTAGATTTGAAACCATGGTCCATTATTCCATTTGAAAAATCCAATATTATATGTTCAAGATATAATTTTATTTAATTTCATCATTATGTATATATTCTTATTCAAATTAGCAATCTTTTTTTGTTACATTAAAAACTTTATCATACATTTGTGGAATTTAAATAAAATACACTTTACAAAAAATTCAATGCAACACAAAAAGTGAACCACCCTATTTTGCAACTACTTAATGTGCAAGTGTGTAACACAAAGTGAATATTACTTGTGCAAAGGTTTAGGAAAAAAATGTGCATATAAAGGAATAACATGTTGTGTGTAGTAGATATCTTACAAATTGAAACAAACATGCACAAAAACATATGTAATTATAGTACAACAATCACATATTTGGAGAGAGTTGTAAACATCTCCCTTAAACTATAGGTATTGTTGGAGGTCAATCTTATGTCACATATAAGCAAAAGGTGAAAACGAAAACACATTTATTCAAAAAAAATTCCAAGTGAAGTTTAAGGGTTCCCATGTGTTTTTTGTTTCAACTAAGGAAACATGGTGTTAATACCCAATGTTCAAGGAGAAAAATGCATATTTTACAATTGCCATGCCAAAGACCTTGCTTTTTAGGAGGTATTCATTTGTTCATTGTGGTCATTTTCCATATTTTGTTGTAAGCTTTGTGAGATGCTTCAATAGACCAATGTTGGTCAATTTTTGGTTTTTAGTCAAACTATTGGGTTTAGGTTTAGAATTTTTTGTAAAATGGAAAACTTTTTGGTGTTAGTCAACTTGGCTATAAATTTTACAACATCAAATGGTAAATTATGAAATTTGGGACTACAAAGGAGGAAAAGACAATCATGACCTTTTAAAATTTAAGGTTTAAAGTTAATGACTAGGATTTGGAGGGCAAAAATGGAAGTCGTGAATTCTCCAAGCTAGTTACCAAATATGTTTTAAAAATTCAAATTATGCATAACATGTCAAAACCATTATGCATTATAACAACCAAAAGAAAGATCGTTCAATATACCATCTATTGTAGGTGCTTGAATGCATGTAGTGCCCATGTTCACACACTTAAAAGAAATCATGCCAAATTAAGAAAAAAAAATTATGAATAAAAACAAAAGCCATGGACCTTTGGTAGGCTATGAATCATTTATGTCCAAATCTCCAATGCAATAAGGTTGACCAAAATTTAAATGTATTTAAATTGACTAACAATGAATGCACTTAAATGTACCAATTTAATTTCGTTAAACCTTCAAACTATCTTTCTACATTCACATGTGTGTTAATATTATGAGTGCATGATCATTTTGAGTTGATTTTGTCACAAAAGATGGTCAAGGCAATTTGATATATTGCATTTGCCACCCTAATTTGTCTATTTGGAAAAAAAAAATAAATGTATAAAATGATTCAAAATGTAAACCCACCTTTTTTTTCAAGACATGAACTTCAATAATTGGATATTATTCATGTTAGCAATTTTCCTCAAATCTATTGCTTTCATGGCTTAAATTAATTGTGATTCTTTTGTAGCAATTTAGTTAGTAACAACAACAATAACAATTATCAAATCATTATTAAAATTCTTAATTTTTTTAATTAAAAATTTTGGTAAAAAAAAACCCATTTTGGACAAATGTAAAAAAAACCTCTTAATCATTTGGAAAAGTCGTTTTGAACCTATCCATTGTGACTAGGTCATGTATTTTTTTATTAAATTTAAGTTGGGATTTTTGATTAATCATTTTGATTGGTATTTTTGACTAGTCATTTTGATTAATCAATATAATAGTCAAATGACTTTTTAACTGGTCAAACACCATTTTCATTAAGCAAATTCCATGTGGCATATAAACAATGGCCACCTAAGTTAAATCACGTGACATTTAAACATTGACCATCTAAGTTATGCCACATGGCATTTAAACATTGGCTATTTAAGTTATGCCATGTGTTATTTAAACATTGGCCACTAAGCTATGCCACATGAATAAAACCTAAATAACTTAGGTTAGATTTAAAATTAAATACTTATTTTTAAGGTCCCTATGTGTAGGAACCTATAACTTAAAACTCCTAGGCCTAAGTCTATGAGTTTATAATTATGAATTAGGTGTAGAAACTTAAAGTAAGTTAAGGTAATGTAAGCTATGACCTTTATTAAGCTTAAATGTACACCATCTAAATTAAGATTACACTTAAATGATTTAGGTAGGAAAATCCTATTTCATTTTGAATTTGACCTTTAAAGTTGGCCTTTTCAATTGGCTCATCCCAAATGGCCTTCCTTTGAAAAATATTTCTTATGTTTTGAATGCTTATGGTGCATCTATTTATATTACTCATCATTTAAAAAAGATGACAAAAAATATGGGACAAATTTTTGGGAGGGAGAAACAATTTCATGTCCACACAAACTAGAACCTTTTAGTTCACACAACATTATTCTTAAATAATTATGTAAGATACATAAATCAAGTAAATAAATAAATAAATAAAGAGGTAGGTAAATATGTATGTTAATTAAGTTAAAATAAAAACTAGTAATAGTTAATGTCTAGTTATTTAATTATAATTAATAATTACAACCATATTATAAATCCTTGAATTATATAAAATATTAAAATGGTTATAATGTACTAAATTGTTGATTGATAATTACAACCAAATTATAACTAATCCTTACAAATTTGACCAATTCATTATATATTATCAAAAATGTATTTGTAATAATTAATATTTAATTATTTAATTACGCATTCATTAATGTATTTTAGTTAAATAATTAGTTAACCAACTAATAATTTATCATAGGTATATAAAATGGCTTACCATAGCTTATATAACTAGATTACCTATATGTTAAAATATAGGTAAATAGGTTGGTATAAGTAACGGCTGTATAAATAAATACACCTAATTATAAATTAATTATACTTAAGTTATTTTGCCACATACTTAATTACATAAGTTAAATAAGTAACTAATTGAACTTAAGAAAAAAATAATTATGGCAAAATTAATGATTGGTAAAATAATATTTAAATCAACCACAATTAAAATAGTCACGGCAAAATTAATGGTTATTAAACTAATAATTTCTAAACCAATAGAAATTAAAAATAATTATGAAAAATAACCATGACTAAACTAATTATGGTTTAATTAAATGTATTTAAATAAATATGGTGAAACTAACTATGAATAAAGTAAATAAGGTTAAACTAACCAATGAATATAGCTAAATTAACAATAAATAAAGTAAATATGGTCAAATTAACCAACGAATAAATATTTTATGAATAAATCAATTATGCATAAATTAATTATGATTAGAATAAAGATGAAATAACATGGCTAAAATCAAAATGGTTAAAATATTTATGACAAAATTAACCATGGTTAAACTAGAAATGGTTAAACTATCTATGAGTAAATAAATTTGCATAAACTAATTACTAATAAAATTCATATGGCTAAACTAACTAATGAATATATATTTTATGGCAAGACCAATTATGCAAAATTTAATTTTGCTTAAAATAAACATGAATGACATAATTCTAGTTAATATCAAAATGGTTTAAATAATTATGACAAAATTATCCATGGCTAAATTAGAAATGCTTAAATTAACTATGAGTAAATAAATTTGGTTAAATTATTAACCACTAATAAATTAATATGGTTGAACTAACTAATGATTAAATATTTTATGGCAAAAAAAAGTACTCAAAAACTAATTATGGCTAAAATAAACATGAATGAAATAGTTATGGATAAAATCAAAATGGTTAAAATATTTATGGTTAAACTAATCAGGAATAAATAAATTTGGCTAAATCAACCATTAATAAAATTAATATGGTTAAATTAATTAATGAATAAAATAAGCGTGAATGAAATAATTATGGCTAAAATGAAAATCATTAAAATAATTATGGCAAAATCAAACATGGTTAAATTACTAACCATGAATAAAATGAATTTGGTTAAAATAATTATGCCTAAAATAAAAATGTTTAAAATAATTATGGCAAAACTGACCATGGTTAAAATACTAACCATGAATAAAATGAATTTGGTTTAAATAAACATGAGTGAAATAATTATGACTAAAATAAAAGTGTTTTGAATAATTATGGCAAAATCAACCAAGGTTAAACTACTATCCATGGGTTTGGCTAAAATAAACATGAATGAATAATAATGATTAAAATAAAAATGTTTAAAATATGGCAAAACCAACCATGGCTAAATTAACAATAGTTTTAAATTAATTATGAGTCTATTGATTATGTTTAAATTTATAAGGATAAAATAATAATATGTTAGAATTAAAAAAACTAATTTAATTAAGTTTATAATAATCATAATTCAACTTATTATGGCAAATCCAACAATGGCCCAATTATTAATGATTGAATAAATTATGCTAAACTAATTATTATGGTTAAATTTATGAAAGCTAAATCAACTCTTGTTAAATTAATCATAGTTAGATTAATTATGGTTAGTTTTAATTTGAATTAATTTTTTCATAGGTAATTAAACCATGATTAATTTCAATATAATCAATTTGACCATAGTTAAATGAATCATATATACATAATTAATTTAATCATAATTAATTATTTTTTACATTTTTCAACTTTTTTTTTAATTGGTCAATCATAATCAAAATGTTAAATATAATCCTAATATACCCAACTAATATTAAAATTTGTAATTGACCTTTTTAACTAGGCCATTAACCACTTTGATTAGGCTTACTTAGTTAGCCTTATTGATTGAATATAATAAGTGTCCTGATTAATTAGTGCACTTGTCAATTGAACTAAATTGGGTGATGCTATTGAGAAGACCACCAACTAATTTGACTAGTCCAATTTGACTAATTGTCAAATTGATTAGTAAAAAATTACCTATTGTCATTCAAGCCCTTGGTCTCTAGTAAAAAATGTGTCCTTAAATAAAAAAAAATCTAATCAACTTGGTCAGTCTAAAAAAATAAATTCTAATAGTGAATCTTGACAATCACAATCTTCTTATGGTTTATCCACAACAAAATCATAGCAAGTTCCCAATTAAAGGTGCACAATGAAATATTGAGTCACATTAGGTGGATTTTTTATCTCTAAATCAACGTTGACCTTTATTTTTAAAAAATGACCAATTTGCACATAAGAGTAAATTGCACTTCATGGAGCAAATTTATGTTTGCCATGGAAATGGACTGACTTAATTAAACACACTTAAATGTACCCTTCATATTTGTGATCCTTCCAGGGCCTGGGAGTAGCATCATGTCACATGGCAACCACTGCTTGCATTAGATCATAGAAGCTACACAAGGATAAATAAGTAAAAATTAAACAAACAATCCAACACATGATAACCCATGAACCAACCCCAATCAAGGGAAATTCAACCATGAGGGACACTAACATTATGTAACCAAAGTCCATACAAGAGAAGAATATTGAACCAACAAACTTTGCAATAAGAAAAGAAAGTTGTTTAACTCAACATTTTATATTGCCAAAACCTAACCCAATCAGAGTTCTTAAACCAATGTTGTAGCAAAACCTAGGCAAAATTGAAACCCTAAAACAAAAATCTTGTGCGCAGTGGTTGAAATAACAGTCTAACCTTTTTATGTACATGCCAAAATTTCAAGACAAACGAAATCCCATTCACAAGCAAAAAAAACCTTACAAATGCACATGGAAAACTAAGCAAATACACTCAGATTCAATGCTTTGCAACTTTCCTGAACCACATTCCATTGCATAGGCCAACAAAATGGTGCAACCAGTTTGGTGACAGCTCAGAATCTGTTTCAAATTTCTAAAGGTTGTGTTCAAGAACATGCAAAATGTTGGCAAATCAAGAAGTGGAAACAAGGCAATCCAGTACCAAGTGGGTCTGAAAGAAGGAAGGAGCCAACTTGCCTGTTTACTTGTTGTAGCTTATTGCTTCAGATTGGGTATTGCCATCTTGTTGGCTGCAGCCTTGGTCTTGGTCTTCTGTGTTCGTGCTGGTGGAGTTGGTGTGCTCTCTGAAGACTGCTCAGTAGGATCGGCAACAGACGCGCAAAACTCAGTGTCTCTCCCGTCACCAGATTCACGCTCAATGGCTCAGAGTTGCCTGAAGACTCACGAGAGCTTGATTCACTTTGTGGTTCTAGAATTGGCATTGTTGCAAGCTTTGTTTGTTCCTGTTGCAAGAAAACATCAGGGCGCGGGAGAGTGCAAGATGGTACGACATTCACAAAAGAAACAGCACACATTTATGAAAATGCAACTTTTTGGGGGGGGGGGGAAAAGGAGGCAGAGAAAGCACCAAATGAATGGGGACCTGAGGAGCAAAATCGCAAAGTTTCGACTACTGTACTTGTGGAAGCTCGGGCTCCTCCTTTAGCAAGCACACATCAATCTTGACTGCTGATAAGAGCTTTCGTGCATAAGAGTGGGAACTCTGCAAAAAACTGGAGAAACGAGTACACAAAAGTCTGAACTCTGCCTGAGTTGAGAGAAAGGAAAGGGTTGGGCGAGATGGTTCGCAAGTCTAGCTGGAAATAATTAGGGTTCAGGGGTCTACGACTCACAGGAGTCGTCCACCCAAAGACCACGGGTGATGACAACCACTCTTCATCTTACACAAGGCGATGTCGATCTGTCTCGTTTATGTGGCCCACCTAGAAAGGATTAATAATCGGACACTTATGTGCGATGAGGAAGACGAATACTATATGAGAAAGGAATTAAGAGACGCAGGTTCAACAGGAAAAAGTTGTCCCAGAAGAAGGAGCTTTGGAAGCTGGAGGTGGATCGTCAACTTTAACAGCTTGAAAATCATGCGAGGAGAATTTGCAGGTGAACATAAACAATCAGTTTTGTTTTTGCACACATCTTGTTTTGTGAGCTGGTGGTCTTGAGAATATCCTTGTCCTGAAGGCTTGTATAGAGCAATATAGTGTGCATTCCTACCACATATCATTGACAAAGCGTGTAAAGGGATTGAAGCTAGCGTGGACATGATGCAGAAAAACTGCACACATTTGTGGCTGGGACAACCTACACAAAACATGATCAACCATAGTTCTCTCCCCACTATAAAATCCACATGTGAGTGACCCACTCTCTGGCCCCAAAGATGTGATTATTATCATGCAGTGATATGATTTTGTTCCAGCTTCCTTGTATTTGACAAGAAGGTGAACCTCACAATTTTCAATAAATTGCCACTTTGCAGTCGGATTCCAACTTGTTTTTTGATCGATAGGGGTTATGTTGCTTCTGAGTATGTGTTGTAAGGCCAGCTCACTCCAAAAACTGCTGTGCTTAACCATGGCATTGTTTTGTAAGCTTCATACAACAACAATACCTACAATCATGTGTATGTAGTTCTTCCACTTCATATCACCCGCAAGGTTTTCCACTGATTAGTGTTTTCTCATTCTCCACTGCAACAATTTGAAGTCTTGGCAACCTATTGTGATGTGACTATTGTACTTGTGGGAGCTGCATGAAGAGAATCAAGCACTGGAATTGATCAATCTGGAAGTGATCAACTGAATCATGAACTCAACTAGAAGGATCGAAGAATGCGTCTAAGCAACTATTTAAATATCTGCAGGGAAGTGTGATTAGGTCTTCTCCATTTTGACCATTCTAATTGTAGTTGTCATGGTACAGGATGCACCATTTTCCTTTGTGGTCTAGGATGATTAGTGTTTTTTGCCTTTACGACACAAAGTTTTTTTCTGCAATTGGTTCAACACTTCATTGATGATACGTGAATTGGCAGTGGCTGGACAGAAAGCCATGGTTTGTATTAGGTTCAGCATCTACACGAGCACAAATAGTTGCGACACCTGCAAGTTGAAGCATCTGCCTCAACTTTGAACAAATAACAATCCTATTTGCCTGGATCTACTGCTTTTAAACCTGCAGGTTAATCTGACATCAGTGTTATTTGTGAATGCTTAATTTTCTTGACAACAAGAGTAGTCAATTTGTGCCTCATAAAGGCACTTTTGGATTTCAAGACACTGGTTCAAGTAAGCACTGTTGAGATTTATTTGTCATCAATAAACTTGGGTCTTCTGGCTCTTGCTGATGGCTTCTCTGTCCTTGCACTTCCTAATATATATCATTGTTGTTGATTGTTGTTAGAATTTGTAAATGTGAGTAGTATCTGAGAGTTGTTTGTTACTCAATGGTTTTTAGATTATTGGTCTTAATGAAAAACATCACAACTCTGACCCATCTTACAAGGGATTGTGTGCCCAAGCTCACAAAAGTTAGAGATTATGGATTTCTTGTTTTGTGTTCTCGTTGACCTTCCCTTCTTCCACCCCAGCTTTCATCTCCTTGTGGGTTTTTAGATTGGTGTAAGAGAAATAGTGGTGCAGCAGCCACAAGGGCTATTACACCTTGAGGGAGCTTTCATAGTCGAGAAAGAACTGAAGCAAAATGGCTTTGTTGTGAAGAAGGAAATTGCGTTGGAGAAGCTTGCAATCCAGCCATCACTACAAGAAGCGGTTGTGTTTCAGGAAGGAAAGTCACCAGAACACCTGTGAGCTGCAGCCTACTTGAGAGTAATGTGTTTCTACACTTACCTTGAAGGACGCTCTGAAGAAGCTCTCAAGGTACAAGCTCTCTCTGCTTTTTCATCTCTGCTTTTTTTTTTTGTGTATAATGGTTTGCCCAAGTTTTTGGGAAGATTATTATATGCTTATCTACACCCACTGTTGGGAGCTGATGAACTCAGTGGGTAGTCATGGCAGCTCGTCACTGCCGTTCGTGATGAAGGTG
>Ga0209611_10003453_pt1 | contig 27397 bp, 21 predicted proteins | sample S1TSphgellanicum_3_FD_187693 | JGI IMG/M metagenome (GOLD analysis project Ga0209611, IMG submission 187693) | Host-associated microbial communities from peat moss isolated from Minnesota, USA - S1T2_Fc - Sphagnum magellanicum MG (SPAdes) (version 2) | ecosystem: Host-associated > Plants > Peat...
AAGTAGATTTCTAAAAAATAACTAGTACCTTTTCCTACTTTTTTTAGATGTCCAAACTTGTACAAGTAGGTGAAAGTAGATGAATTATTGAATATTCTCCATTTTCAACATGATGTAGCCCTAAAATGTACTTGTAAGTTCTCAACATTTAAATATTATAGTAGAATACATCAAAATTCTAATGGAAAAATAGGTTTGAAACTCCATTTGACTAGTCATTTTCAAACATATTTGTTAACTATTTTTATTGTGCCAAAGTTTTTCAAATTTTTTAATCACCTCATTATAAACTCAAAGAAAGGCACCATGTTTTTATTATGAAATTTAAAATAATTTTAAATTTACTTTCTTTTACTTTTTTCAAAAAACAAAACCATTCTTTGATTGTTTTGGAGATAACTATTTTTTCTACTTACTTTACCATGTTTTCACCCTTTCAATAAAAAATGAAAGACAAAAAACTTAAGGGGACTAACCTAGATTAAGTGATAATAGCTTAAGGTAGAATAATCTAAAATAAAATAATTTGGAATAGCTAAAAATTACCTAGGGTGGAAATATAACTTAAAATAACCGAAGGTGGAATAATTTAAAGTAAATTAATTTAAAATAATCAATGTATAATAACTTAAAATAACCTAAAATAGCCTAAAGTGAATCAACTTCTAGAATAACAAAAAATATATATAATAACATAAAGTGGAATAACTTATAATAATCAAGAAAAGTTTAAGGTAGAGTAACTTAAAATAACTTAAAGTGAATCAACTTCTAAAAAAAATTTAAAAAATTAAAATAACATAAAGTGAAATAATTTGGAATAATAAAAAAAAGTTTAGGATAGAATAACCTAAAATAGCTTAAATTGAATCAACTTTTTAAATAACTAAAATAATCTAGAATAATATAAGGTGGATTAATTTAGAATAATGTAAGGTAGAAGAGCTTAAAATAACCAAGGGTGGAATAACCTAGAATAATTTAAAGTAGATAACTTAGAATAGTTTAAGGTATAATAACCTAAAATAGCTTAGGAATAAGCTAGGACTAGCATTTTAAAAACTAACCTATGGTAATTTACACATAGGTGAGGAAAGAATGTGCATAAGAATATGTGAGATAATTCATTTCACATATTTAAATAGTGGTCCAATGGTTAAAGATTTATTCTTCAAGCATGGAGGCGTGGGGAAGTGAAAACTTCACACTTAAACTTTAAGTTGGTGGGTACATGGTTTAGGTTAACCTAGGTTTTCATGTCCTTAGATTAATTTAGGCTAAGTCCTTAAATGTTTAACTTAGCCTAAGTTCTTAACTTACCCTCTTTATGAACTAGAAGGCTAATCTAGTGAATTAATTATCAATAAATTTGATTAGTTATTAATGAATTTGATTAGCTATATAAATGTACATTTTGTGAGATAATATTTCCAAAGAATCCAACATATATTGATGAAACTTTGATATTTATCTTCAATTATTTTCAAGTGTTTAAAAAAAATGCATAATTTTAAAAGCAATCCACTAAACATTAAATTGTTCATCATTAAAATTTGAAAGCACAACATTAGATTTTCTAACACATGTGTTTGAAGTAATTAATTATAAACTATTAAATCCAAAATTATGCGACATTGAATTGGAAGAACTGCATTTTTTCAATGTATAAACATGATTATATTCTTGAACCTCATTGGTTGCAATATTTTATCCCAAATTGGTTTTTTTAAATAAACACACAAATTTCATAATTAACTTCATCCCATAGCTCCTTGCTACCATCATCAATTTTTTATAATTTTTCTTATACCACATTTTAATATCATTTGAAATGTGTGTTTAAGATTTAGTTTGTTCATGGGTGAAAGCATCCTTGGGTGGTACCATTAGGAATGTCACACCTTAATTTTCCTATACTCATCGAACTTTGAACAATCATAGGAAACATTTAAACAAATATTTTCATTTTTTTTTAATGAGTACATTTATTAGGTTCCATAGATTGTGAAACTTCAATAATGTCAAGAATATTGTGCATTTTGATGTTTCTAATCATTGCCTTTAGTAAAAGTTTTAGAAATGTCATGCTAGTTCTTTTCCTTGAACTTTTTAGTTAGGAACACAAATTTGAAACATGATTTAAAAAATTTCTTTGAAATTTTTTCCTAAGGTAATTTGGAAATCAGTCTATTTTTAGGTTTTTATTAGGCAATTAATTGAGTAAGTACAATTTAGTTATGAATTTCCAAAGTTAAAACTCTAATTGTCCTCTTTTAAAGTCTTAAGATTTGGCATTCCAAAGGTCACCAATTGTTTACAACCCACTATGATAAAATTATTCTACCCGAAATATAAACACCCCAAATTTGTTTCCCCATAAATAAGTTGATCACCATAACCTCACTTTACATATATGGCTTCTGCTTGAAAGGGGGGGGAGGGGGGGGGTTTGGGTTAAATTGCCTTGTTCATTAACTTTCAAGCTTGAGAGATCCTACTCCAAACTTTTGATCCTACAACTGGTAAGTACCTTTGTATTAAGGTCCATTGGATGTCAAGCATCCATTTCTTATGTTTAGAAAGGGCATGTTCTACTCATTCAAAATTTGAGTAACAACTGAAAGTTTGAATCTCATGGTTCAAAGGTTAATAATACCTATTTGCATAGTGCTACATCGAGTGTCCTCTCAAGGTCCACCAAATTTAGGCCTCCTATTTTCCTCCTTGTGCAATAATTTGACCAATTGACCCTAGTCCTCGTAGAGTGGTCTTGACTAGTGTTGTGCAATTTTTCTTTTTTGAGAGAACCTTTGGACTGAGTTTTTGAACTAGGTCTAATACCATGTACACATTGCACATGTTCTTCTATGTTAAAGATTATGCAAATACAAAATGTTACAACAAATTAATACAAGAATCTATGTAAATATAAAGTTGAACAATTAATTAAAACTTAATATTTAATTACAAAGTTCAGTATACTTATTAACTTCTTTTAAAAGTCAACCTTTTTACATGCATATCTTGACCTTGTTTTTAAAATATTTTTTTTCATAGTTACAATTTTGGTTTTTGGATCTAGCAAAACATTTTCTCCATGGTTTGGTTCTTGTGCCAATTTTAACAAAATGATGTCAATTTAGGCTTGGGTCACAAGAACATGACCTTGAATCCTAACCTTGTTTTCAAAATATTTTTTCACAATTACAGTTCTAGTTTTCGAATTTAACAAAACATTTTTTCCATGGTGTGGTTCTTGTGTTAGTTCTAACAAAATGATGTCAACTTAGGCTTGGGTCACAAGATATTAACCTTGAACCCCCAATTTTTACCCTTCAAATCGAATACACTCACAACATTGGTCTTGACCACACCATGGGTAGTTCATGAAAATAGTTTTGCATTTGTGAATTGCTTTAATAGATCATGCCCATGCAACCATGAAAAACCATAAGGTAGAATTTAGAACCGAACTAATGATGATTGCTTTCCCAACTAAAGGGAGGTGAACAATGGTTCAAAATTTGAATTAAAAAAAAAAAAAAATCTAAGAGAAAGGAATCCACATTTTTCATAGTAAGGTTAAGCCCAAAAGATGTACCCAAGAACTTTGAAATATCCTCTTCTTTTGCCCATCTCTATGTGTGTGTTCACAAACAATGTGGTCTAAAGTTTGAAATCCCAAATCTAAAAACCATTGTTTTCCCCCAATTGAGTTCTAGCCCATATATATGAAAGAAATTGTTGCAAAGGTCAATTGTGACCTAAAAGGAGCCCTAAAATGGAAAAGTTGCCAAAAGACTACCCTAAACTGACAATTGATGGAGCATAGTGATTGCAGTGTGCATTCTAACTGTATGAAACTAATAATAATATGTTTTGTTTTGTGTGTTTTATGATTGTAGGTTGTGCATTCATGGAAACGAGAAAAGGAAGTGTTTTGTTTCCTTGGTTTTAGGATGTGAGTCTTCATGTTTATTTGTGTTTGGTTTTAACTCTTTAGAGGAATGGTGGATTTTTGCTTGCTTGGATTGGTGTGCAAGATTGTTAGAGGATGAAGCGCTATAAACTGATTTTGAGAAAGGGAGCTAGAGCTTGAAAAGGAGGGAGAACAGAGCTAAACGATGGGACATCCTAGTTGTTTGAGGATGTTAGGATTGGTGTTGTGTTGATTAGTGGGTAGCTACTAATTTTTCTTTTGATGTGTTAGTAGCTACTAGGATGTTGGTTATGTGTGTAGCAAGCAATATGAAGGGTTGGTGCCAAAAGTTGATGAGATCTCCAAGTGGTCCGAGTTGTAGGGGAATGCATTTGTTAGGATTTGAAGTATCCTATAATATGGGTGATCTTGTTGCACATTTCTGAAGTTGAGGTTGGGATGATGGGATGTTGGTCATGAGAAACCTTTAAAGGTATCTTATTTAGGGAAGAAACATAGACTCAAAATTTAGGTTGGACTACATACCTAGAACATCAACCATCCAACTTGATTTTGGGAAGCTTTTTGCTCATTCCAATATTGGTTCATAGGAACCTAGTGAACTGCATCCACATTGAAGCCATACACCATAAGTAGATGCTTTAGAACGGATTTGGTTTGTTGTTATGAGAACAAATAGCAAACCTTATTATGTAGTAGAAAACATTATGCCTACATCAGAGTTGGGATTTAGGAACTCAAATGGATTAAGGGAACATTGAATGACTTGATATCGGCTAAACCTCCTTTATTTATTCAGGGTAAATGTTTGTGTATAATCAGCTCATGTTTTAATTGTGGATTAAGTAAGAGTAGATTCAATTTCTTAGGAACTTACAATCAGGTGTAAATTTAGGTTTTCATACGTCTAAATACCAAGATTGTAGGATCTAATTTGTAAGTGCCAAGGATCATGGTATTTTATGATTATTTATTAAAAATCTTGTTGTTTTGTGGTCACCCTCTTTTTTGGTATTAGAATAGGTAGTTCTTCAGTCAGAGTGTTTTGATGAAATTGTTTATTACACATCTAGAATATCGATAATGTCTAGTTCTAGTGAAGAGAAAATTGTTATTGACTTCCAATCCATTCATGACCAACAGTTAGTTAAAAGTTTCAATAATCCTTTTAGAGTAGAAGAACCTTAGGTAGGATCAGTTATTATAAGGTCATTTGGATTTAATGTTGTGACTATGATAGGGTTTAATTTGGCAAAAGCACAAATCAAAGATCTTGCTATTAGAATCACACACAATGGCTTTATTTCAAGGGTGTAAGTTTGGGTGAAAATGCAATATGAGCAACCTAAATGGCAAACGTTTGCACAATGTCAGCAACAGTTCAATTTCATTACCTACATTGCATATAGAGGATAGCTCTGCATTTGTGAGATCAATTGGATTACCCAAAATTGGAGACATCTAGGTAACCCATTGTGTAGTTTCTCTTGATCATTTTACCCATTTTTTCATTTCGGGAGTTGAAACATTATCTCAAGTTGGGGACAAGTTGTTGAAGGTTGAAACATCAGGTTTAACATCATGCATTTTGAGTTGGAGACTGTGTGAAGACAATGATTTTAGACCTCAATGGCAATTAGAAAGTTCAAATGAACAAACCTTCTCACTCTTACCAATTGTTTTTCAAACTTTTGCTCTTGTGGTTGAAGGTGAACATCAAAAGTTCTTTGACTAAATAATTGTAAATCATGGTGGTAATTGATCATGAATCCTAGGAACCAAAAGGGAGTTTTGTCTTTAGACGATGTTACATTTTCCTGAAAGCCCAATGTGGGTTTTATGATTATCAAGATCACTAAATTTGCCTTAGCGATGATAGTTGGGTTTGATCCTCATGCCGATGAAGTCAGAGATTTGGCGATTAGCGTCATAGATTCTAAATTTTTCATGAAAACAACAATTTGGATTAGGATAAGGGAAGGAGAAGATGGAAGGAGGTGGACCATCATCTAGTCACAAAAAACCATGCCATATTCAAGATCAAGGACAACAAAAAGGATGTCACATGTATGAAATTCATGGACCCATATAATTTTCAAGTTCCATTAGGACTTTTTTTAAAAACCATTTGTAGCACTTTTTAAAAAATTCTTGAAAAAGAAAACCAAATCAAATGAATGGTATAGACCAGTCATTTATTTGAAATGGAGATGATGTCCATTCAAGTCTTGGAATCAAAAGTTTAAGGAATGTCACACCCCCTTAATGACTTTAAAGACTTGAAAAGATTAGCGGAAAACATTTACCAAAGGCATCCATAGAAACAATGTTTTGATTAATATTCCCAATATTAGGACACCAAGTACTCAAGACTTTTCAAGGACATTCGGCCACATGGTAAAGGACTATTGAATTTCATCATTTTATGGTTATGGGTGAAAGCACATTATGGGTGAGCTAATTTTCACCAAAAAAGGTGATGTATAACTAATATCATAGTATGTAGTAAGTTAAAATTTTGATGGCATCATTTGACAATATCATACATAAACAAAAAAATCTTAGAATGTGCACAAAATTTTTGAAATTCAAATTTTATTTTAAATCAAAATTAATCTCGATCCAATAATTAGATGAAGAGTATTGAATAAAGTTAATGTACACAACATATATAATGTGCAATTTTCTATTGGCTATAAGGCTTCATGTTTGTGGTTCATAAGACATTACTAAACAAAAGAAACCTGAAAAAATATTACAATGCCCAACTATAAAATTCCTTTTTATTTCATTTGGTATTGGTTTTTTTTTAAAATATAGAATATTTTGCTTTTATTGTTGAACAAAATGAAAAAAATAGATATTTTTAATGAATTTTCAACCAAAATTTTTTAACTTCCAAATGGCCCTAGATTCATTTGATGTATATTAATAATAGTGACCACACAAAATTTCACAAAAAAATTCCACCCACACACTTAGTTTTGAAGTATGTATGCAAATTTTTGATACTCCGTGACGAATATTATTTTGTCACAAATATACCTCATATGTTGAAATTCACCAATGTTTGTGGGAGTTTTTTTTTTAATGATTTTTTAAAGTCTAAATCTAATCCAATATACTTTAAACAAATACAAATAATCCAAAATGTGATGTTTATATTTACATAAGAAAACCAAATGCAAAAATGCAATATTTGTGACAATAATTTTTGGGAGGTGTAGTGTGCTTTTACCCTTATTTAGGGCACAAAAAAATGGAATCATTAAAGCTACTACAAATAAGAAAAATCACCAAAAAAATCCAATTTTGTCTTTTAAAAAAGAAAAAAAAGAATTTTTTCCCAAACGAAAAAGGATTTTTAGGACACTTTGGACTAAAATGTAAGTCTTAAAAGTTGTTTTTGATAGGTATCCTTGATTTTGAATATGGCCACCAAGTTCTTTTACACCATCTCATGGCCCTTTGGAGACCATTGAATAACATATATTAATTAGAGAATTGTTTTCATTGGTGCCTAAATTATGGGACATCTGGATACCTATAGGAGTAGAAATAGAAACTTGTTGCATCAAGTTATATAGACCTGACTTTGATCACAAAGTATGGGTAGAAGACCAAATTATTAGGACAATGCTTTCAAGCAAGGACACATATTGTGTTGGAGATTTTATAAAAGTTTGAATGGCAAATCATGATGGGGTTTTATTGGAAGAAGTGACATATGTTTCAATGTCAAGATAGGGGATAATAGGGTTAGAGCTGTTAGATCAGAAAAGGGGGAAGAGGTACCTAAAGCAGAAGATTTGAAACAAATATTTCCTTTGTAAGAAATCTAGTTGGATTCATTACAAAATGACTAGTCCTAAAGGTATGGATGAATTATTTTGGGGAAAGGACCTTGAGGATGTGTTCGATTGGGTGGAAAGACTTCAAATGCAACAAAGGTGTGAGAACATGATGAGGAGAAGTTGTTTAAAATTGCTAGGCTTAACCTACACGATAAAACGAAAGACTGGTATAGAAGACTAAACCTTGTTCCACTTGATTGGCAAACTTTGAGGATTTTGATGATGGCTAGTATGCGGTTTATGATGGTGAGGAGTTGAGGGTAAAAATGGATGCAATTAGGTAGGAACCGAAGGAATGAGTCTAGTTTTATTATGATAGGCTTGAACGTTTGTTTGTAAAGGGGAAAATTCTTGATGCAAAAAGAAGAGGAAGGTTTCTGGCCCATTTCAAGCCAAAAATTAGGAAGTTGTATGTAGTTTGTACCTACATTGACATGGATAAATTATTGGCAACAGCCATTGAGGTGGAAAAGGTACTTGGAAAATTCGGAGAAATATCCTTTGAACCTTTGAAGGATGAAAGGGATGAAGAAACCAATATAGGGGAAAACTCAACATAATGATAGATCTATGCTCTTATTGAGACATTGATAAAAAAATTTACGGGATCCGTTGGCAAGGAAGTCATCCTATTTGGGAATCTAGGAAGTTCAAATTGTGTTAATTATGCAATATAGTGGGCCATGGTGCATCTACATGCTCAAAACTTTCTAACAGACTGAAATGTGGCAAATGTGAAAGGGGGCATATAATAGAAAACTGTGGATTTAAATGTTCCTATTGTTTTGGTTTGGGACACATGGAAGTACATTGTTGGAAGAAGAATGGAAAAGGACATGTTACCTTTGCAAACTATTTGGAGGTTTTGATTGATGGCGAAGAGGCTACATTGGCAAAATTAAACCGGTTGTGTGGAGTAAAGAATAACGTTCTAGAACAATAGTTCCAATTAAGAAGAAGGAATCCAATGGTGATTCCTAAGGTTGACAAAGATGAAGGAGGACCTTAGGAAGAGGATGTTACAACACCAAGGAGATTTGGAAATGAAATAAATACTTCCAAATCCAAGATTTTGACCCATTTTTTGAAGGGCAAAATAATATTTATTCCTTTGGAAACTATTTTGACAATTCTTGATGAATTGGAATATTTTGACAAAGAAACTCAACAAGTCACATGTTGTAGTAGTTTTAATATTTCCTACAATCAAGCGGATATCCGTCAATAAAGCCCACAGAGGTAAAACATTACATTTGACTATTGAAATATATAATGGATTGATAGAAGGCTTGGCGGATATAATGTTTTTATGTTGGTAATGGCATCTAGGATTGTTAGAAAGTTGGGGATTATGCATATGGTATCTGGAACATAAAGTTACAAGACTGCGTCAGGTATTGTAACTAAAGCCTTGGGGAGGATCACCGATCTTCTTATCAAAGTTGGAAATATCCAATGTAGCATGGTCTTCTTGATTGTAAGCACTGACAGTTACAACATCTCGTTAGGTTTAGACTTTTTGATGAAGATTGGAGTAGTAGTTGATGTGGAGAAGGGCGTTATCTAGGTACATAATGGTCTAGGAATGGCTATTGAATTATTGCCTTTAATTGTGGTCAACATGTTGCAACCCATTTTGAAATAGGCACAATCACAATCCTTTCATTTTATTGGGGAAACAATGTAGGGATTATTTCTAGAGGATTACTTGCTAAGTGGAGATGTAAAGCTCATTGATCTAGATGATGATTTCATTTATGATTTTGAAATGAATGATTTTGGGAATGATGCATAGATGATCATGAATTGATCCTGCAAAGTGAACAGATGTATGTGGAAGATTAGATGGATCAAGGGCTTGATGAGATGATACGAGAAGAAGCTCTGACTTAGATGGCGAATTTAATTCTACAACAACAACATTAGAAATTATTGGAGGGACATTTAATTGATGAATATGAATATCAGGACTTGATATAGTGGGTGAACACAAAAAAAGAGGAACGTACAATAGGTTTTATTAGCAAATCCCCACCATTTATTCATGTTACTATTGAAATAAAACCAGCTGCAAACATGTTGGATGATGGAGATTGATGGAAATAGATTTGCTCCAAAATGCAATTCAATTATGAATTGACAACACTACAACACAAAGAACTTTTTGATTTATTACAATAATTTCAAGATGCGTTTGTTTGGCAAAAGGGAGCATTGGGTACTTGTAACATGGGAGAACACTCCATAGACACGTACGGGTTTCTTTCTTGTAAGATGATGTTTGGCATGTTACATTTTTGGGAAAATGCAAAGGTGAATTGTCAAATATAAATGTTTCTTCAATTGGGAAAGATGCGCAATAGCATGTTTGAATATGCATGTAGGGTTATTCTGCTAATAAGAATGTGTGAAACTTGAAGGATTTATGGAGATAACTGACCATTAAATTTTTAGACCAAACGTGATTCTTTTCCCATGCCATTAATTGATGATGTGTTGTCACAACTTAGCAAGTCTTCATGGTTTTTTGCTTTGGATCTATAATCAAGATTATGGTAAATTAAAATGTTGGATGAAGATGTACGAAAGACTATTGTGATCACTAAGTCTGGACTATTTGAATGGAATGTTATGCCATTTGTTTTGAAAAATGCAACAAAGATTTTTTCTTGTACAATGGCTAAGGTTTTCAAAGGCTGGATTAATCAATTTCTCAAGATATTTGTGGATGACATCAACATCCACAATAGTGATTGGAGTGACCATTTGGATCACTTTAGGTTCGTATTTGAAAAATTAAGATGTGTCAACTTGAAACTAAACCCAGGTAAATGTTGTTTCGAAACCAAAGAGATCACTTTTCTAAATCATGTGGTTAATTAGCAAGGATCAAAATTAGATCCAACCAAGGTACATCTTGTATCTAAGTTCCCAACTCTTGTGATAATTACTAATGTGTGAGCCATCCCGACACAACCGTGTGTGGTAGTCTCAATTTTTAAGAGTTGCATCAAGGATATTCAAATGTGGTAAGGTTATTAGGGGTTTTTAGCAACTTCATGTTAGAATAAGGGATGATGAATGTGTATGGTTGCGTGGGGGGGTTGTTTTTTTTTTGAAATATGATATTGGTGAATAAGGTGTTGGGTTAGTTCCTTTTTTCAACAAAAAGTTGATAACCATAGTCTTAGGACCTTAACAACATAATTAGGGGTGAGAGATTTTTAGAAGGTTGGGGGTGGAAGTAGACACCAAAATTCATGGTGCTCAACAAAACATTGGTCTTGTTCTAGTATTTAGCGAATAGCAAGGATGTTGAGATTCATAAAGTAGTTGAAGAGGTGTCAATGGAAGGTCCAATAGAAATAGAACAATATTCAAGCCCATGGTTAACACTAACCTTTTGCCATGATAATATTAAATTAGTTTTCTAGAATAATCTTTAGGCATTAATGATGTGCTCGTAAGATTTTTATGATGTAGTCCTAATACACCCTTACTCAATCTTCATGTTTATCAGGTCCTTAAATAAAATCGAAATCGAATTTAGATCCTAACATTTCTACTTAAGTAGCTTCAAGTGAATTACAATTTAGTAAACAACTTAAAGGGGATAAATTACAACTACATGAAATCTAAAATGCGATGAATGGTGCAACCTAGGTATTCGGCTTGATGTTGCATGGAAAGGGGGTTGATTGGGCTTCGTAGCTAACGATAATACCAAGAACCCAAGTTTGACAATGAAGACAAACATCGTCATCTTCACATTGACATTCTTCGAACCTTTTTGGCGCAACTCCACGAGCGGGAACAAATTTTAAATAGATCACTAAAACATGTGGGTTAGGAAACAATCCATGATCCCATGCCGAACGATCAATTTGAGTGTGCACCACTCTTTCAAACAATTCTTTGTCACTCAACCGTTGGGAGACATTCACATCAAGCAATTTTTTTTCTACAAGCACAACTAGAGGATTCAAGGGCATAACAACATCATCTGCCATGACTGAATCTTCACCTACATAAAAAAAAACCAAAAGGGTAGTTGGAACAATTTGGTACTTGCATTCAGGGGGGGTCGATGCCTTTATTTAACAAATTAGGGTAAGCGTAATGTGTGGCAGCGACTACGGAACCTCATGAAAACCCGGACATATTAATTATAATGGATTCGTCAAGCTTTAATTTTGATAGTGGATCTATAAGTACATGGGGGTTCTTGTGATGGAAATTTTAATTTTAATTTACTATGTATTACACAGTTAATCAGTGCATGGTAAAAAATAACTAGGGGATATCAAAAGAATAAATGGTACGCATGAATGTTATTACTACCATTGAGTTGATTTAGTCAAGTAGGAACTCAAGGATGTTTACTTATTATTACCAATAAATTATCCTAGTAGTTAGTTACGTGAAATAATTAGGATGAAGAAGTAAGATGTGAAAGTCAAACGGACGGAATGGATAAGGATCGAATTCAAGAACCTCATCAAGATGTCCAAGGTAAGGAAAAAGATGAGGCCTCTAATTCCATTGGTCATGAGGATTATCATCTTATTTGAGTGGAGGATGGAACTTTTTTAATGTTTCATTGGGCACAATAATTCTCATTTTAAACTCCATTAGAGGGCAAATTAATCTCAATTCTCATTGGTTCTTGAAGGATGAGGAGGCCATGGATTGGAGGGAAAGATTTCCATAACTTCCACTAGACAAAAAGAACAAGCTCAAGGAAGGGTCTTCTTCTTATGTGATTTTTTTTGGGAAGGGAAGGAGAAGGATAATAAGTCTTAGTAGATGGTGGAAAGAGGGAGAGAGGGTTGGATGTTCGAGGTACTTCAAAAGAATAAGAGTGAATAGGATAGTGTTGGGAGCTTGAAATTTTAAAGGAATTTCACAAACCTTTTCGAGTTTGGTAGCACAACTTCTTACTAATTTAGGTGCAAAGCCTACAATTTGGTCGGCATACACGCCTTGTAGTTAGCTTTATAATGAACTAAAGCAAGCTCTATTTGGACAACATAGGCGATAGGAGTAATATTTTAAGTGAATGGTGGTTTGCAACCAAGTTGAACTTGGTGTTGAATCCTTAAAAGTTGGTTTGAATGGGTGACAATTTAACATAAAATTCTAAGATTTAGAATGTTTGAGCTTGGAAAATATATCTATCAATTTTAAATCGAAAATCATGCATAGGAAGCAAGTTATTTGGTTTCAACTATAAACGCAACTTAACGTTTAGAAATACACTTGTATTTTTTTCCTTCATTGGTAGCATATGTACTTTCAAGTATAGTCACCTCATAGAATCGGAAGTAGAGGAACAAAAGTCACTTCACACAATGTTTGAACATTTTTGGGTCTAATAGGATATTATAGGGCCTTCATACAAGGATATGCTAAGATTATTAGACATCTATTTGATTTAACCAAGAAATATTTGGTTTTTTAGTGGACACTTCGATGTCAGGTTGCCTTTGAAACACTGAAGCAAAAATTGTTAGAGGCACCCATATTAACCAAGCTTGATTTTCTAAAGACATTCATACTAGATGTAGATTGGTCAATAAAAGAGTAGGTGCAATTCTATCTTAAAAGAATGGAAGGCAAGAATAGGTAATTACATATGCCAATAAGATTTTGAGGCCTTTACAAAAACACTATCACCCCATGGAAGGTGAGTGTTATGCATTTATTTGGGGAATTGTGCATTTCAAATAGTTTTTACACCAAACATTCTTTTTGTTGTGGACTGATCATAAACCCCTGGAGTGGCTCACTATAGTTTTTGATGCAAACAGAAGGAAAATAAGGTGGATTTCTATGTTATAAGATTTCCATTTTAAGATTGTCCACCGTCCTAGAAATAATCACTTTAAGATTGATGCATTGAACAAAAATCTAGTGTTTATTTTTGAGGACAATGAGGATTTTCAAGTTGAGATACTTGATCAAATCATGTCCTCCTCTAATAGTGTGATGGAAAAGGGGGTTAGGTTTGTGAATGACAACATTGAATTTCTTGAGATACCAAATTTGTTTACCTTATCAGAGGTGATGTATGACATGTTATTGCAAACACTAAGAGAAAAAAATCCAGTAATTCAAAGTTGGGAGCTGGTTCTTGGAAGAGTGAATTCTAAATTGCCATTTGTTTGTGTGGAAAGAAAGCTCACTACTATTGACTATGAACAAATGATGATGGAGGCGCAACATATTGTTGATAAAAAATGAGGTGCAAAATTAGTTAAATCAAACATAAATTTTGATTAGGAAAACATTTAGAAAATATTGGACATCTGGATGGATGTCAATTGATGAAGTTGTTAATTAGAGGAGATATCAATGTAGAAATCTTTGATGCTACATAAAAGGAAAGGGCTAAACGCAAAGTTATGAACTATAATTGGCACAATGATGTGTTCATGTTCTAGGACCTAATGGTACCCAAACCTGAAAAAAGGATGAGATTGTGAATTTGATCCATGAAAAAATTGGTCATTTGAGTGAATAAAAGACTCTTGCTAAGGTAAAAAAATAGGTATTTTTGGCATGAAAAAATTGATTCAGTGAAAAAATTGGTTAGGAAATGCAAGCTATATCAGATGGTTAAAGAATCTGGTAATATGTAGTTAGGGATTAAAGAAATGAAAAACATTTTAGTACGCGACTTGTTTTACCAAGTCATTGGACATAATTGGTTTGTTGTTATAGATAAAATATGGCAATAAGTATGTATTGGTTGCTATTGACCACTACTATAAATGGTGTGAAACCAAACCTGTGAAAAAACACATTGTTGCAATTGTTAGAAGATTTCTTGAAGAAGAAATAATTTGCAAATTTGGGGTTCCAAAATATGTCCTTACTGATAATGGGGGAAAATGGATGGTTGAATTTGATACAATGTGCAAAATTTTTGGGATTACCCACCAATTCACTACTCCACAATGGCTTCATTATAATGGTATGGTGGAAAGGATGATCAAAACCTTAAAGCATGGGTTAACTGTTATTTCTGTAAGAAACATACAAAGTTGGGATCTTCAAATATATGCCAAGAATTCTATTTGGGTACTGTTGTGGCATTCGAACAAGTACTAGATATTCACCTTACATGATTCTGACTAGTAGGACTTCAAGGTTGACCATAGATAATTGACTGAGCAATTTGATACAAATAGTGGAAGACCAAATTACTCTTAAAGAAATGGCATTATAAATGGTATTTAAGATGAAATTGGTGGCTCAACTTCATGAATATTTGTTACAAAATGTTGATCAAACACAAAAGAAATAGAAAAGGACCTATGCAACTAGGAAGGGTCGGGTTATGTTCCACCCTTTTGAAGATGGAAAAATGTTAATAAAGATGAGGAAACTAGGTAAGAAGAAATTTCTTCTAGCAAGTTGGGAGGGACCTTACTTGTTTATTGGTTAGAAAGATGGGAGGGATGTCAAGAACAAGATGATGGTGCTAGAATTTGTATTTTCAAGGACAAGGATTGTTAGACTTGGCAAAAAACAAAACAAGATTTGTAGATTTATCATACCACTTGAGGTATTAATTTATTAAGACATAGATTTTCTATGTTGGGAGTGGCCACACATGTGATTTAAAAGGAACCTTAAAATGAAAAAGTTGCCAAAGGACTACCCTAAACCGACAGTTGATGGAACACAATGATTATAATGTGCACTCTAACTATATGAAACTAGGAATAATATGTTTTTGTTTTTTGTGTTTTATGATTGCAATTTGTGCATTCATGGAGACAGGAAAAGGAAGCATTATGTTTCCTTGGTTTTAGAATGTGAGTCTTCATGTTTATCTATGTTTGGTTTTAGCTTTTCATGAGGAATGGTGGATTTTTGTTGTCATGACGTGTAGTGTCATGTCATGACATTCAATGTCATAAGGGTGTAAATCCATAGTAAACTCTATTGAACAAAAAACTAAAACCAATCAAAGGTAGAAACTAATCAATCAAAAAGAGATGCACATACACACACACACACACACACACACATATATATATATAATGCACAAAAGAAGGCTGAGATGAAATTCTCATGTATGACCTGAGTCTGGAAAAGCGTGGCATGGTTTGAGTAGAAATCAAGGTGTTGTAGGAGAACATGATGAACAATACCAAATGCTGGCGGGAACTTGAGTGAGATTCGGCTTGAGGCAAAATAGATGGTATGTCGCAACCTTAGCTTTGGGCTTGCAACCAAGGCAAAAGGGTTACAAGGTTGTGGGCCAAGAGGAAGCTCGGGAGTCAAGGCAAAGAGGTCGCAAGGGTGCGGGCCAAGAAGAAGCCCGGGAGTCACATCACATACTCCCAAGAGTGTAAGAAAGTGTGAGGGAGTATGAGGGAGTGAACCCTCACACTCCCAAGGCAACTCCCACTTTGGGAGATGGAGTCCCAGTGGACTCTTGAAATTTCAGAAAGCAATTTCAAGGGTCAAAACTTAATGTCTTGTGGCGTTTTTTATATCATTGGAAAGCTTTTAGAACGTAGATATCTAAAATGGGCTCTCATTGCTCATTTGGACATCTAAAACACAAGTTATGGTCAAAAGAAGGGCCGAGAGTCAAATTGCCAGTTTGACTCCCGACCATAAAAAGTTAGGAATCGACCCCATTTACTTGGCTGCAGAGGGCGTGCGACATACTATTGGAAAGCTCTCGACGAAAGTTACAACTTTGCTTTAGATTACATCTCGATCCAAGGTCTGTTCGTAAAGTTATGGGGCTCCAAAGTTGTAGGAGTCCCAACGGGCGCGATTTCAGGATTCTCACTTGGGAGTCTTGGGAGAGAAAAGCCATGTGAATGTGGGCTCCGTGGCCAGTCACAGAGTATATTATAAGGGGGAAGGTGGTGGCTTCCCCCAAGTTCAGGCCATGGTGAGTCTAATGTGTCCGTGTTGCCCGTGGCTTGTCCTACCATTAAAGGTGCTCCAACTATGCACTAATCACTTTGTGTGGGTTGTGTGCAGGCCCGTGTGAGTGAGTGAAGCTTGTCAACTCTTCCTAGTCCCATCCTAGAGCTCCAACATGCCCCTCTACCCCTCAAAGTGTTGTGAGCTAGGGAGCGTGTCCCGACTCTTCCCTCTTCCACTATCTTCTACTTGGATTCACATTTGAATCCTTCAAGGAGTTGGGAGTGCGTCATGGTATCCACCATTGCAATTATTGCAAAGTAGCATCTGATCAACATCGTCTGTCTTCTGACATACCTGACATGGATAGTCAAGTGGAGGAATCCAAGTTGATGTGATGATGGTAGGATCCAAGTTCGGCAGGTGGTAGGGTGCATAATTTTTGGAGTGATCTTGAATTGTGCATGTGTCAGCTCCTTGCAACTCTAACACGCCTGAGACTTGATCACCTTCAAGATAGTGCAACCGGAAAAAGTGATAGTGTGACCAGAAAAAATGTCTAAAGTATCATTAGGTTGCCATTAAAGCTACACAAAGTCACCAACATCAAATTGTCTCACCTTAGGTTTGTAACTACCACCTCGTGTGTGTGCATATCATAAGGTGTTTCGATGTTGTGTAGTGGACAAGTTCTCCATGGCCATGGGCATAACCCTCATGAATAGAGCAGCCCTCTTTGCAATGACCTTAGCCCAAGTGGCTGGGGAGTCTAAATCCACAACTTGGTCCATTTGATCAATAATGGAAGAGGGTGGAAGGGATGTCTCCCAAAAAGTAGAAAGTAAGGAGAAAAATGAGACAAAGAGGTGTGTTTGGACATCTTGTAACCCATGGCGATGTAAGGTAGGGCTAGGTCTTAATCCTCTTTGTTCTTAGTGAGGCAAATATTTTGAAGTCCCTTTTTACATGTCTAAACCATCCTCTCTGTAAGGCCATCAGCTTGGGGATGATCCCTTGAAGTTTGGCGATGGTCAATAAAAACATGATCAAGTAGGTCTTGTAATTTTCCTTTGAATTCTGATCCTTCATCAGTAAAACACTCAGCACAAGCCCCAAACCTACTTAGGACCTGTTGTAAAAAAACTTGGTTGGTGTTGTGTGATGACTTGTCCAATAGCACAACAACTTCGACCCACTTTGAAAAATGTTCAATCATAATCATGATGTAAACATTACCCTTGGAGGTTTGTGGTAATTCTCTAGCTAAATCACATGACCAATGATAAAACATGCCCTGAATAGGGGGTGGAGAAAGCATGAGCTGTCAAGAGGAAAAGGAAGTTGTCACTTTATCACATTGTTCACACCTAGCAATGACATTTTGGACTTGAACATACATATTTCTCCAATGGTAATGAGGAGCGAGAAGGCTATAAATACACTTAATTCTAAAGTGTCCAAGCTTTAAATGTATTTTCTGAATAAGACCAGGCCGTTCATGTGGTGGAGGAACCACTTATCGCCTTGTGGTAAACATTGGCCGAGGTGATTATCCTTCCATGAATAGCGTTTGGACCATTATTGTATGTGATCCAGATGACTTGATGTAACTTGGGGAAGGTATTCGCCATTGAAGAAACTTCAAAATGTCCAAATCCTCCCATATATCCACAATGGGATGTTCAACCAGGTTACATTGCAGTAGTGCAAAATAACTAGATGCATAAGATACATGTATTGTTAGAATCTGGCCGAAATCTTGCTTAATTTCTGAGAAATTTTCAGAGGTAGTGAGGGGTCTCCTCGACATGGTATTCGTGTTCTGATGTGTAATACTAGGTCAGTGAATAACCTTGAACTCATATTCCTGAAGTATAAATGCCCAACAAGCTAACTTACTAAAAGTTTATCGTTGGTCATCAACCACTTGATAGGCTAGTGGTCAATATACAAAGTGAACTTGGTGCCATAAAGATAAGGCCTAAAATGTATGACGACCCATACAATAGCAAAACACGCTTCGTATGAAGAGTAGTTGTTTTCAACCTTGTTCTTACTTCAAGATGCATAGGCAATAACATATTTTTTGCCTTCCTCATCAAGTTGGCCAAAAATAACACCAATACCAAGAGCATTCCAATTAGTGTGTAGGATGAAGACCTTGTTGAAATTAGGTCTTCTTAGAATGGGGAATTCTGAAAGCATTTCCTTGAGTGTGTTGAAAGCTTCCTGAGCCTCTTCACTCCATGTCCAAGCAACATCCTTCTTTAACAATGCATAGAGAGGATGAGTAATAGTATTGAAGTCTTGGACATAAATCCTGTAGTTTTTACATAGTCCGATGAAACTCATCAAAATGTGAACATCAATAGGATTGGGTATTTCCAAAATGGCTACTACTTTGGTCCAATGAGCCATAATACCATTTGGCAAAATTTTGTGTCTAAGGTAGACTATTGAAGTGACAACAAACTCACACTTTTTAGGATGGATTTTCATATTGACTTTGTGGAGCCTCTTGAATCACTCCTCAAGATGAGCCAAGTGCTACAGGATTCCTTTGCTATGCACTAGGATGTCATTTATGTAGCACTTCAAGAAATTTGCCCCTTCGAGAACTTGGTCCATGACTCACTGAAAGAAGACATGTGCATTCTTAAATCCAAAAGGCATCATAAGCCATTCCCACAACTTGTTGTTTCCATGGAATGTCGTTTTCTTGCAATCCTTCATAGCGAGCACAATTTGGTTAAAGCCTTGCCCCAGATCCATAATTGTGAAGATGTTTGATTCTCCGATGTTATCAAATAATTCTTCAAGGATGGGCATGGGGTACCTGTCCTGAGGTGTAACCAGATTCAAAGGCCTATAATCCCCGCACATCCTTTTCTTAGTCCATAATCTAATTGAATCCTTTTTTGCTAGCATTACTATAGCGGTTAGGAAATCAGAACTTGATGGCTGAATGAGACCAACTTCATGGAACTCTTTGCATATTTCATCTACCAGTTCCCATTCATGCTTGCTCAACCTATGCCTCCTCCGATAGATGGGTGTCTCATCTATAAAATCTGTAGAAAACTACATGGTCTTACACCTACTTGAGTTTTTCATTGAAAATGCGAACATATTCTCATACTTAATTAGTAAGTCTATGACCCGGTCTTTCTCCTTTTTAGTGAGGTGGTTCCCCATAACGAAAGGGTAGTTGGAAATACATGGAATGGAGTTGGAAAGTGTGTTTGAAGAACTTAGTGTATTAGGTTCTCCACTATCCAACTGCGTAGATTCGTAAAAGGTTGTAATTGTTTCTCCAAAAGCTGATGTATTTCCAGGTGTATCAAAAACAACTTGAGTTGAATTACATGGTACCTCATCCCCCCCAACACTAAAAGTGAAGTGTAGAGTGTTGAAGATAGGTAAGTGTCCTTGGTCGAGGTGCCATGTAGTCACATCGCCAGATTTGCAAGCTGATTAAATTAGTGATGGTGTTATGTACATTTGAAAAATTACATAGGTTACTAACAACCATGTAAGGGAGTTCATGTCCATGCCTTTCCCCAATAGAGCGTTACACTCCAATCTAGTCACCTTGGTGTGATTAGTAGTGCTAATTGGGAACCCCATAGCCCTTTTTTTTTTTTTTGGGCTTGGTTCATCCCAAGTGGTTGAAGCATGACGATACATTAGGCCTGGTCCATCTCCCTAAAAAACATGTGCTCTTGGGAAGGAAACAAAGGTGGGCCAAACACCTCTTGGTTCTCCTATTATGTTCACAGGAAACCAAGGAGGTTTTTCTTGCTTTGTAACTAGTTGGCAAGAACTCCGATCATCCAATATGTGAGAAACCTACAAGTTGGGATTTCTGATGGTGTATCTTAAAGCCAACCGCAGAACTGAGAGTGGTGCAAGGTTGATCCACTAGTTGCGTAGCTGATGCACATAGGAATCGCATTATGCCGCATCGAGTAGGAGCAACTCTCCAAGGTAATGCTTAACCAACATATATTGCTTTTGGACTTTTTCCCTTTGGTCAAACTGAGAAGGGGTGTTCTTAATTACATTACCAAGCATAGGAGAAATGGATTAAGCCCAAGTGATCAATCATACCATGTTCATGAAAAGACCAGATTTTGTGTCACTTAAGCCTTCTCCAAATCTAGCTTTTGAAAATCCTTGGCACTCCCAACCTGAAATGATGAGGTCCATAGGGCTAAATAATTCCATATGCTTCTTCTGAAATAATTGTATGTCAGAGGGCAAGAAAGTGAAATTGGCCTTCCATGCGGTGGTTGCAAACTATTGTGGAAATCTGGCTATGAGCTCCATCATTCTCAATATCGCCACTTGCCTTGCAATAGGATCAATGTTTATGTAGAAATACCTTCAAACCACCATCCCTAACTATAGTAAGGCTTTGAAACCTGTACCAATACCACCAAAGAGTTTTAATAGTGTAATCATCACCTTAGGCGGTGTCTAAGTGATTAGATGACGAAATACTAATTTAATCAATTCGCCATGGCTTTCCATGTTCTCAAAACTAGATAGAGCTTTAACCTAAGGCTCCTGGGTTGTTTTGAACCTCTGTAAAACCTTTGGTCTGTGTTGAATGTCAAGAGGAACCACCCTCAAGCTTTCAGTAGCTTAAGCGTAAGTTGTCTCCTCTTCATCTCCCTCTATCCACTCGTGGCTAGCTTGTTAAATGTAGGAAATAGTGTGTGCTCCCTTGAGCATACAATGGTGAACCATAGGACTATGGTTCCCATGTAAATCAAGGGGTATGTATCCTAGGTGGTGGCCATTAATCTCCCAATCCACTCAATAGTATGCATGCTCGAACTAATTGTCAAGTGTGAAACTTAATGGAAATAGGGCCTCTTCCCAATGAACACATTGTAATTGGTGGCATTGGTGACTAAACATCTGACCTGTAGGCAAAGCTCCTGATCTGTACCTTCATTGAAGTTAAGTGCAATCAATTCTGAACTTTCCTCAAGTACTTCATCTACACTCCCATTAGTGGTGTAAATTTACCACATAGATTTTCGTAGTTTGGAGTCGAACATGCCCATCTTTTTAGCAAATTGAATTCTAAGAATCACTGGTTAGGCACCTGTATCAAGAAGTACCACTCTGGGTGTATGTCCTCCCACCTAGATTTCTGATTTAATATTATCAACAATGGTAACTTTGGTGGCGATGGAAATTTTCTCACTAAGCATCACCTTCGGAAATGAGTGAAAGACTTTGTGGAAAAAATGGCTATCCACAACACCTTTGCTGAGTAATAAATCCATAAGTGAGGTATTCATAATTCCCTTCTGATATGTGAATGTAGAATTAGAGGTAGGAGAGCCCACTAGTTTAGCCATGCTATAACTAATGACTAGATTACAAATGCCATCTACAACACGTGAGCTAATGGAGTGTTTCTCCAAGGTGTTGGATGGGACCCCTGTAGCATGTGGATCAGGGATTGGTAGAAGACTTGATGTAGTGTTCAAGGTATCCTTTAGTACTGCAATTATGTCCCTGGTGCTTAACTTCAAATCTTGAAAACAAAACAACGGTGTACTCATAAGCTTTTGGGCCACTTGACGCATTTGAAGTTAGCACTCCATAAACTGATCAATGGAAAATTATGTGTTTTCCTGATGTACATGTATTCCTGGGATACAAGAATTTGATGCTTTAGTAGCTTGTAGTGTAGTAGTCTCCTCCCCCCTTGCCAATAAGGTGCATTTTTCTTCCGTGTTGAAAGGACGAAAAGTTGTGGCATGACTACTCAAGCTCCTCTAGCCTTGGTAATAGGACTTGAACTAGATGTGAGTCCATCAGTCTAAATTACCTGCCTAGTTGCAAAAACTCTAGGTGCCACACTAACTTCTTGTGTCGCAAAGTAAGAAGGGAAAAAAGAAGTGGCAAATTCTGGTGTGAGATTAAAATTGTGTGCATTGGAAAAAACATATTCCCCAACCATGGCATCATGTGAGAGGCCATAGAATGACCTAGGAGGTCCCTCCCGTGATCCTAAACCTTGTACAAGTTGGGCATGACTAGCTGGTTGGGAAGATTTGCCTTTTAGATTATCAAGTTAGGCCCTTAATGATTTGAGTTCATTTTGCAGAGTTTGAACTTAAACGACATGGGTTTGAAGCACCTCCCTCTTGTCAACATTGTGTTCCTTCTTCTTAACATTCTTATTGGAATTACCCTTGGTGGGGAAACTTTAAATGGAAGGTTGAGGTGCCTTAGCTTTTGGTTGAGGGGTAGCGAAAGATGCTAGTAGATTTAGTTGTGGTAATTGGAGTTATTTCCATTTTGGGAACTTGGCAAAACAAAGTTTCCTGATGTCCCTCTTTCCCATAATAATCACAAAAGAAATCTTCGGAAGGAATGTTGCACTCATTAGCTTTGTGAGCAGGATTGCCACAGTAGTTATAAAAAGGTAGGATGGGTGTAGTTGAGTGCACTGCTTTAACCCTTGAAGAAAAATGTGATGATTTGGTTGGCGTAGCTAGTGGAGGCTAAGGCCTTGAACATGATGGAAACTTCATAGTATTAGCCTCATAGTGTGCATAAGCTAGTTCGAGCTTTTTTGAAATGTTGTACACATCTAGTAAAGTGTATGAGTTTCTAAATTTTGTAAAAAACCCGTTGCAAAACCTACGCATGGAGTGTTGGAGTACCTTCTAATGAACGAAGATACTGATGGGTAGCTTCCACTTATGTGATGTTCTGAGTATCCTCTTTAAGCTTGAGAAACCTCTTGTAAAGCATCTTGAGGGTTTCATCCTTTTGCCGAAAGAAGGTGGTGAACTGCAGAATTTTTTCAGAACTCTTAACCAGAAATTCCAATTCAAGAACTTGAAAGAATTCCCCCACTGGATCAGCAAAAGCTAGTGCATCGATGGTGGGAAGAATGTTTGCGGTAACAATAATGAATTGTTGACGAAAAATGTAAACTAAAGTAAGTATTGGATCAGGATTATTGGGCACAATCCCATGATGTGCACTGGCTGCTTGTAGTGTAGCTTGAGAGATGGTGGTGATGGCTGTGCCATAAGCTGGATTGGGGATTTGGGTGACGCCCAAAATCCTCGGAGAATGTTGCTCGTAGACATCTAATGCCTCATAATGCACATAATGGGCTAGTTATTTGGATCCGAATGCCTTGATGTAATTAATGCCATACTTGAATTCTAATTCACAAACCACAATTGAGAAAGTTACCTTGAACTTTTTAAAAGAAATGGTACTTTGACCTTCCACGTACTGAACTTTTCAATTCTCCCAGAGGAATTACTATAACCTCCATGGTGTATATGGGTGTAGAGGTAATAATTTATAGCAGAATATACAGTGATGGTGTGAAAGCTGGCCGTGCGGTAGCAGGCGTACCCCACTGATTAACCCTTCCAAATGGATTCTGATGTATCGTTGATGTAATGTAACTTAAACCTGAATTCTTGGTAGGAGTTGTATTGGATGACGATGGTGTTATAGATGCTTGATGGTACTGTTATGAAGATCGTGAACTCAAAGAAATCAACTCAAATGATTATGTGTTACTTTGTAGCTAATACCTTGGCTCTATTTGAGTGACAATGCTCTCATCATCCGAGGACATGGTGTTGTCCCATGCCCCAAAATTTTGTAGCAATATAAAACACTAGTTATAAAGTTCTAACACAACCTTTGTAATTAAATACAATCATAATGGAAAAACATCAGATACTTATGTATGTAATATATACGATTTGAAGAATACGGCGCGTCGATGGGGATGAACGGCGACGGACGAATGTTGGTGGATAAAAGGGGCCGAATGGACGAAATCAGACCGATGGAATCGGACAAACAAATGGACGTTGATGGATGTTGAATGGAAATTAACGAACATCGGACATAACTATGACGGGTGGTGATGGATGGCAACTGCAATGGCGATAGACGATGGACAACATTGGACGATGATTACAATAGTGACAATGCTATAGAATGGTCCACTATAGAATGGTCCACGTCTACAAGTTCTACGGCAATGGCATGCAAAAGAAAAGAAAGAAAATTTTTTCTTCTACTTCGTGTTTTTTTTAAAAATTCTCTTTTTCTTCTTCCAGAGTTGGTGCAGATCTTATATTGCAATCAAACCTTGTGTGTGTGTGTGTTCCCAAGACTTAAAGCTAACAGTAAAACAAGCTTTGGAGCTGTTCACTCCTTCTTCCCTCCAAAGTTCTGGAATTCAGAACTTCATAGCTTGTAGTTTATTTTTAGGGTCCCCTCTCCTTTGCTTAGACTATTGCTAGTTATGGTTGTTGTTGTTCCTATTATAGCTGCAGTACAAAAGTAGAAAAAGAAAAAGAAGTAGGAGCAACTTAAGAACACAAGAAATCAACAAGCAAAAGAAACCCAAGAAACTCAAAGCTAAGAAAAATCTGCCACTTTCAACATTAAGCGACAAAGAACAATTTTTCTTGAATTAAATTGAAAAGAAGGAAAAAAAATGTAGTGTATATAAATGGTGGCCGTGTAATAGCCATCGTGAGCATCTAGAAATCTAGTTTGACTATGGAAGAAACTCTCCTTGATAAAGGAATTCTAGAAAAACTAGCAAAAAAAGGGAAGAGCTTGACATTTTATAAAGATGTCAACAAAGTTGAAGCCTTAAACAAGCCATAACCCTAAAACACTTAATAGTGTACAATAACCTAAAAACGTACATTAACCCTAAGAATGTACATTAACCTTAAAGGCATGATTGGCATGCCCGTAACCGAATGTCATGTATGAGGCCATGCATATGGGCATGACAAGGTGATGACATTAGAAGAAGTTTGTTTCCTTTTCTCCAAGAAGTCTAAATGTCATTTGAAAAGTCTTTCTGGTGAAGATGCATCCATTTTATCAATAGATTGGCAGGTGCAGATTCCTGACCAAAGACCCAAAATGGGAAGAGTATTGGTCGTCCTTCAACTTTTAAGATCTCAATTCAACATTGAAGAAGTGGGAGGCTAGATGTGTTCTTGTCACACAAATCTTGCCACCCATTAATGTTCCTCCTCTGGGTTATGGATGAATATATCATATCATTTCAAGTTCAATTGAAAATTGTAAGCAATATTAAGTTACGATTAGCAATTTCCTTGCATGCATTTGCACATATTTTGTGTCAATGTTGATAGGCTCATTAGATGGCTATGGAAAGTGGGTGCATTGTAAACATTTATATTACATCTTGCAAACTTTGATGTTCTATGGGTTGATGGAAACATTCATTCATCATTGAACTTGGAGTTGGGGCGAGGTTCATAAATTAACAAGTTGAACTAGAGCTATAGAGGTTGAGTACTGAGATGTTTTTAAAAATATTTAACCAATTTCAGATTTTTGTTTCCCAAGAGGTTGAAGTCATTTTGTTTTTGGTTGAATTAAAACAATTTGAATTTTTACCAATAGTGTTCAAGATGATGTATATACTAATATATATATTCAGTGTTTTCTAATATTTGCTAAGGCCATTTGTTGATGATTGTCTTCAATTACTTGTGATGAATGTGCACTAAAAGAGAATTCATTGACAATTGCATGTTAGTTGTCCTATTGGTGAACTTCAATTACAAATTTATACAATATGGTAAAATCCAAATGTAATGTTTGTAACAAAAACCTTGTTCAACTATCCAAATTTATCCAACAAATAACATTTTTCAAGATTTTTTCATTCAAAAAATTAATCCATTTGTCATTCATCCATTTACACATGAAAAAAATATTCTACCACATAATCAAAAGATGTTTAAAAACATTCCATCTTGCTCATAAATTCATGATCACAAGCTCACGCTTTCACTCATAGGCTTACAATATAACATCGTTGAAAACTACCTAACATTTGTACAGATTATGTGCAAATTGTGTACCAAAAATTGGATGGAAATTTTGCATGAACTTTATAATTGGAAAAAATAGTTTGATGAAAAATATAATTGAACAAAATTTTGGATGGAAGTTGGTAATGGATGATAACATAATTGATGTTGCAAGTTTGAATTTTGACTATACTTCTTTGCACACACATACATTGAGGTATTATATATTCAAATTTTAGTTGAAGGGTGATTACACACTAAGGTGGACCAAAAGTGGTAGATTTTGGAATCCATAATTTTCGTTTTTCAAAAATTTTAAAGCAAATATTTGATGTTTTGGGAATGCAAATTAGTCCATTTGAAAGTAGGAGGCGAGAAAAATACCTAAACCCTAAACTTAAAAGTTTTTGAAATTATGAAATGTGCTTCGATTTGATTAATTAAAGGAAAAATTGGAAGTAAAAACATGGATTTTTTGAAATTTCATAAATGACAAATGTTATGTTGGGTAATAATGTCACTTTTTACAAATCAACATTTATCAAATTTTGCATTTCAATAAATTATGGATTTTTTAAACTATTGATAATCTTGTAAAACCCCAATAAATTAAAATATTAAATTTGATTGGAAACCTTTATTTTAGGATTATAATAGCCTCACAATCATATTAGGGAAAACAATTAAAACATGTTTATTATGTAATAAAAGTCCATAACACTTTTTATAGACTATGATCATCCATCTTGTATCATTTGAAAAGTCCACCTTGTAATGAAATGATGACATTTTATCTTCAAGTTTTTAAATTTAATTTTTCAAGTGTTATAGTT
>Ga0209611_10003456_pt1 | contig 27385 bp, 22 predicted proteins | sample S1TSphgellanicum_3_FD_187693 | JGI IMG/M metagenome (GOLD analysis project Ga0209611, IMG submission 187693) | Host-associated microbial communities from peat moss isolated from Minnesota, USA - S1T2_Fc - Sphagnum magellanicum MG (SPAdes) (version 2) | ecosystem: Host-associated > Plants > Peat...
ATTCCAGAGGAAAAAAAAAAAAAAAAAATCGACTTCACAGTGCTCGAAGGTCACAGGTACCCACTAGTTGAACATATTATTCGTGGTCCAATTATGCATGATGTTTTTTACTTGGCTTGATACCCCCTTCCAAGAACAAGGGCACTTATCTATGTTCAACCCCCAAGGAACACCTTACTTGTTCATTACAAAGTTAAAAACTATGACACGATTTTTTTAAAGAATTTTTCAATTCCTAAAGTGATTATCATCCATATGAAACTATAGAACAAGTGGCAATTGTCCTTGAAAATATTTTGCTAGTTTTTGAATGTATGCCACATGTGAAATTTAAAATTTAATCATCCTTATAAATGTGCACACACTAAAAAATATCCCTATAAATATGAATACTTTCATGGTTTTTTTTCCTCCCTTTTAAAAACCTTAATTATGGATTTGCAAGCTTATAGCAATTGAAACCTCCAAAATCACACCAGTTTTTGGATTGTAAAGGTTATTATGAAATTTTGCCAAAAAAAAAGAACTCTGAGCCCTTACACCTTAGTTTGTATGGCTCTAAATGGCATCCAAAAGAATGCAAATAGTTGCTTCTATTCTTTTTCAACCATTTCAGTGTCCTTGCGCATCTATTTAAATTACACAACATTGTTGCAAATATTTCCAAATCTAATTGCAAATGACTACAAGTCGCATGTAGTCGTAAATGGAGTGGTTACATTTTGGTTGATTTCTGAAAGGTACCTTTTGTAACATGAATCAAGAGGGTGATGATGAATACTAGTTTGTTAATTTCAAGAAGGAACATTTTGCATCTTCTTTAGATGTAATTGAAATACTATTGCAGCAACATCAACAACAAGATTCATGGGACCTACAATTTTGTGACACGTGTAGTTGCATAATATATTGGGCATTGTGCACTTCAAAAGAGTCTCAGTTCTTGACAAAAAAGTAGGGAAATTTGACTTGAGATTTCAATCAATTTCACCACCTAATTCTCACAATAACAATAATAGTTTTTAACTACAACCAAAAAATTTATTGTTGTAGTTTGGATTTCGACCTTTTACAATAAAAATTAAAGAGGGTGATAATGGTTAACTAACTTGTTAATCCCAAGAAGGAACATTTTGATCTTGTGTGGATGTAGTTGAAATACTGTTGTAGTAATAGCAATAGTAAGACCCACGGGGCCTATAACTTTGTGGCATGTGCAACTTCATGATATATTAGGCATTGCACACTTCAAAAAAAGTCTAGGTTCTTGACAAAACGTAGGGAAATATGATTTGAGATTTCAATCAATCTCACCACCTAATTTTCATTGTAGTAATTGTTGCATTCAGCTACAACTAAGTTCTTTTATACAACAAATTCATTGGGTTGTAGTTTGGATTTTGACCTTTTGCAAGATGATTCAAGAGGGTGATGATGACTAAATAGGGAACAAAAGTGACAATTGATGAAGGTTTCATGTAAAGATGAAAGTTCAAAGTTCAAATTTCAAAAACACCTCCCATAAACTTAACAACTTGGTTAAGAAAACATCCACTTCTAGAAGGTTTTTACATCCAAATTTCACCATAGTACACAACAAACTAACATCATGAAGCAAATTAAAACAATTATAAATATCACTTTTCCTAGTTACAAGTGTCATTTTTCATAGATAGAGGTTTCATTTTTCATTTTAAGAAGTTATCATAAAATCTGCACAAAAGAAAGAATATTATCATTCACACAATCATAATATCATGTTTATTTAATTCATAATGTCAAGTTGTTGATGCATGTTTTCATAATTTCATGGTAGTAGTTGTTATGATTATAATTCTCATGGTATGTTATTTCAAATTCACATGTGCGAATTTTAGTTTTTAATGGTCATAAGTTTTGTGTATACAGATATATTTTCTATTTTTCATCATTAAAAGTTTTCTTTTTCATGATGACATATTGCAATGAAATTTGCAACCCACAAGTCAAAAAATGAAATAATACCATTTGTACAAACTAAATTCCATGGTTCTTCAATTCATGTTCAAATTGATGTATGTTTTTAGGATTTCATGATAATAGGTTTTGTGCTTACAATTTTCATGGTGTGATTTTCAAGATTACATGTGCAAATTGTTTTTCAATTTTTAAAGATCACATGTTTTTTTTTCATATTTATAAGATTTGCTTTTCATGACATTTTATCATAAAATGAAAAAATCTTATAATTCTTCACCTCATTAAAAATTCACGCACAACATAATTATTTTGAATTTTCTTGAGGTCTTTTGAAATAATTAAAAAAAACTTATTTTGAGGTATTTAATTAAAAAAAAACTCCTTAAGTTAATTACTTTGAATTATTTTGAAATCTTTTAAAATATCTTGCATTACTTAATTTGAAATTTTTTTAAAAAAAAAAGTTTGTATTATTTATGTAGAGATATTTTGAAATGTTTTGACACATTTTGAATTACTTATTATGAGATCTTTTGAATTATTTTTTTTTGGAACAAAGTCTCAATATTGTATAAATGAAATAAATTTTTTTAATGTTATTTTAAACATTAATTTTGGACATTGTTTTACACCATAGTTATGATATGATTTTTTTTCATGTTTGCATGATATAATTTTGTTTGAACTTATGTTTTGCCCACTTTTTGTTCTTATCCTTGGTTTCATGTTTCAATTTAAAATTAAACTTGTTTTTGTCATGGTTGGTTCATGTCTTTTGAAATTGCTCTTATTTTGATAGTTTTTATGATCATGACAAATAATGTTATTGACATTTTTACACGATAAACTTAACGAATAAAATATTATATGCATATTTGTAACAATCAAACCTTTAACACTTTCCTCATGAGCTGGATCTTGTCTTTTCTTTTGTAGAACCAAAAAAATTATTATTATGAAGTTCCAAACAATTAATAATATACCATTGTAATTACCCATTTATTCAACAATTTTTAACCTATCATTGTAGAAACCATTTATTTATTCGAATGATTATGTTGTTAGGGTATTTAACAAATTAAATTAATGAACAAACAAGAACCAATTAAAATTTGAATATGAATTTATATATACAACATTTTTCTTTGCTACCACAATCACCCTCTCAAAATTTATGTGCAAAATGAAAATCAAAAGCAAATTTTACCCTTTTTAGTAACTTGAGATTATTATGTCTACGTGTGTGTATGTGAACAAAAGATTTTAATAAGATTTAGCCCAAATTCTCTACAGACCATATATGAAAGTTAAAAAAAAAAGAATATTTTAATATTTTGGCTACGTGCTGGAACCTGTTGTGAAAAACCTGGCGATTAAAATTTGTTTTCTCTCAAAATCTGGCGAATTAGAGCATTCTTTTTCACAAGAATCATTTGCGTGTCTAGAAATCATTTTTCAGGTCTCAAAAAGAATGCGCCAAAAATAATAAGGATTTCCCCCAATGGAAGATTTTCTGATACCTATTTTGGCTACGAATTGATTGTCGGTCCTCGAAACCCTAGCCATCGGCACTGTTGGCTCTTGGTGCTCCCGCCATGGCCAGCGAGCTTCAAGCGGGGACGAAGCAATGCGCTGAAGGAGGCGAGGAGGAATCGGCCGTGGCTGCAAAGCATATAAAATGAGGATCGAACTCGTCTGGAACACGACGGACATGCGTCTCGACCGTTACCGTAGTATGTTTTTATCGTCAAGAGTTGCCGTCAGTTTTTGGGGTTTTTCGAGCACTCATCAGAGTCCCATTAGGGTTTGGTTTTGATGCGAGTTGTTTCTTCTTCCTCTTTGATTTCTGACTAGTTGAAGAGATTTTGGATTCTTTAGGTAGGATTGTAGCGATTTAGTTTCTCCAGTTCTCTTGTTGCCATTGATTTGAAGTTGGTTTTTTTATCGTCAAGAGTTGCAGTCAGTTTTTGGGGTTTTGCAAGCACACAGAGTCGCATTAGGGTTTGGTTTTGATGCGAGGGTTTCTTCTTTGGTTTCTGGCTAGTTGAAGAGATGTTGGATTCTTTAGTTAGGATTGTAGCGATGTAGTTTCTCCGCCGCGCTCTGGTTGCCGTTGCTTTGAAGTTGGTTTCGGAAGCTGGCTTGGAGTTTGGACCGTCTGGTAGGGTTTCTGACCGAAGAGAGAAGAAGAAGCAAGGGTTTTGTTTTTTTTGTTGTTTGAAGAGGAAGAAGCGTTTTTTCAGTATGGGATCCTTGGAGGAAAATGCGCCTGCAGGGCTTGGCCAGGGTATAGAGACTGTAGGGGGTACTCTGAGAGAAGAGATCCCTGTTGCAACTGCGGAGTATGGAAGAAACCCTATGAAAGATGCAACAAACAACTCCAAACTCAATGGCCGAATGGTGGTTACATCATCACCTCCTCCTACCTCTTCTCCACTGCCAATTGTACAAACAGAAAATTCTATGGAACTCAGCTTGAAGAAACGGAAGTCCATACCACTGCCGCTAGAAGTTGGGACACGACTCCTCTGCAAATGGAGAGATGGTAAATTGCATCCAGTAAAGGTCATAGAACGCAGGAAACTTCCTACAGGACCTGATGACTACCAATACTATGTCCATTACAGTGAGTTCAATAGACGGCTGGATGAGTGGGTGAAACTGGAGCAATTGGAGCTCGAATCTGTGGAGGCAGATGCTGATGAGAAAGTAGAAGACAAGGGAGGTGGCTTGAAGATGACTCGGCATCAGAAGAGAAAAATTGAGGAGACACATGCAGAGGAGGGGCATGAGGATTTCGATGCAGCAAGCTTGCGGGAGCATGAGGAATTCACCAAGGTCAAGAACATAAGCAAGATTGAGCTTGGAAAATATGAGATTGATACTTGGTATTTCTCACCTTTTCCACCTGAGTACAGTGACTGTAACAAGCTTTTCTTCTGTGAGTTTTGTCTCTCATTCATGAAGCGGAAGGAGCAGCTTGCAAGACACATGAAGAAATGTGATCTCAAGTATCCGCCTGGTGATGAAATCTATCGCCAAGGTTCGCTCTCTATGTTTGAAGTGGATGGCAAGAAGAACAAAATCTATGGCCAAAACCTATGTTACCTTGCAAAGCTGTTCTTGGACCATAAGACTCTGTACTATGATGTGGATCTATTCCTTTTCTACATTCTTTGTGAGTGTGATGAGCGAGGCTGCCACATGGTTGGCTATTTTTCTAAAGAGAAACATTCAGAGGAAGGTTACAATCTGGCTTGTATCCTCACACTTCCGCCATACCAACGCAAAGGGTATGGTAAATTTCTCATTGCCTTCTCATATGAGTTGTCAAAGAAGGAGGGCAAGGTTGGCACACCAGAGCGACCTCTTTCAGACCTTGGGTTGCTCAGCTATAGGGGATATTGGACAAGAGTTCTGCTTGACATCCTCAAGAAACATCGGGGCAATGTTTCTATAAAGGTAAACTGATGATTTATTTGGGTCACTTTGTGGGGCATGCTTGCATTCCTCATGCCTGCTTGCTGCTGTTTGCCCTTCTGCATAGTAGGGTATCAAAACATTCTGTGAATTACTAGGAGTTGGTGAGATGGTCTCTTATGTAGTAGCACAAGGAAGCTACATAAGTGATCATTTTACAACCAATATTGCTGGTCTTGTGAACATGTGTGTCTGTTGCTGTTGTTCAAACTTCTTGTCAGTTTAGTTTTAATTTAATCTGTGATTTAGGGATGGGGTTCCTTTTATTCCTGTTTAATATGTTATTGGATCTGAAGTCTCTATAACCTTATTGTTGAGTCATCTCTCAGTTCTATTCAGTATTACTTTATTACAAGTATGGAGAAGTTCGCAGTACTTAGGAAGATAACTCGTGTAACACAGTCACCTTACCTTTTGCCTGGAGTAATGGCAGCTAGTCACTGCTTTCCATGAGAAAGATGGAACTCATGAGGTCTTGACTGCATTCATTCTTGGCATGTTTTTATGGTTTGCTTGTTTGGAATGGATGGCATTTTTGGGTTAATGTACATTTTTTGGTGGATTTTCTCTCTGCAATCACTTTCATATTCTCCTTTGCTAGGAGAATGTTTCAATGCCAAGTGTTGAGGAAGTCTATCTCTGCTCTCAAGCATTTGGAAGTGTTCTCATTGCTTTCTGTCATCGGGTGCAGGAACTAAGTGATATGACAGCCATAAAAACTGAGGATGTTATCAGCACCCTCCAGTCGCTTGAACTCATCCAATATCGAAAGGGCCAGCATGTCATTTGTGGTGATCCAAAACTCCTGGAGCGTCATCTAAAAGCAGCAGGCAGGGGGGGTCTTGAAGTTGATGCTTCTAAACTCATCTGGACTCCTTACAAGGAGCAAGGAGGTTAACAGTAATCTCTTGATGGTTCATCCCATGATACAGAGGTCCAGTTTTTTTGGGGGAGAGAATGGTGTCAGCATCCCTGGTAGCCTACAGTCCTTCATGATTGTACTTTCCTTGTCCTGAGAGTTGGCTTGAACATTACTTGGCGATACACTGCCACAGCATTATCTGGCAAAGATAATACACACCAGGTACCAGTGTAAGCACTTGAAAAGTCTTCTTTGACACTCTGGGTTCATTTCATGGAGGATGTGGTAGACCAGGTGATGAGGTTAGAGACACAAAACAGTTGACTTAGTGCAGACAATGGATGACTAGTATTTGGTAAAAGTGAAATTGGAGTAAAGAATTTGCCACATTGGCAATGGGTATGATTTGAAGACATCTCCATGTATGTATTTCCCAGCATTCCTGTGCAGCTGCCAATCTTTTCACTTCCTACTTGTATAGAGGCTGTAAGCATTTACTAACCAGCATGTTTTCCTTGCTTCTTTAAGGAGGTTCCGTTCTCCCATTATGTATGATTTTTGTATTCCCGAATTATTTCTGTCATGTTGGTTCAGGAGATGGAATGGGGGCCATAGCTGAGCAGTGATGCTCTATGCATGTGCAGGGTTGCAGGAGATGGGCCAACTTGTATTGTCAGCTTGCTGCATGACCTGAACCTTTTTTGTAAAATTGAATGCTCCACCTTATGAAGCATTACTCCTACCCCGTTATACTGAGCATTTTCTATATTGTTACTGGCTTTTGTGTTACTTGCCATCTGGACGATGGTTTGCAACTTTCATGCCTTGTGGCACATCTAGTGGGGTTTTTTCAGACCACTGATGTGGGTGATCTCTGGAAGGAATGTGGATCTCAGCATCCAAAGTAAGGTGTGATATCTAGCTTATTTTTTGCTATGGCTTATTGATCATAGCAATTTGGGACAACAATCTTTATGATTTTCCTTTCATGGCCAATTCTTCTAGTCCACTGGTCTTCTTTGAATCAAGCTCTGACTTAAAACAGTTTGGAACCAGGCAGGAGGCTTATTGCATTACAAATTGTTGTGGACCAAAATCCCACCGAGAACAAAAGTTTTTGGAGTGAAATCAATGACTCACCTGGATTTGTGATACTATATGTCTGCAATATCATCCTTGTGAGAAGTGATCCAGATCCTTAGCAGGTTTGTTTTCCCATAGGAATTTTTGCTAATCACATGTGAAATGAACTTGGTGGCATGGCCTTCATTGCATAAGAATGTGTTAATTATGAAAAGCATTTTCACTCCTATAACACAGAAGTAGTTTTAATGTACATGTTGCTCACAGCAAATAGAGGAACACAATAGACCCTTTCCAATCAATATGAGTTAGTACCTTGGTCAAGGTTGGTATCTACCCTCTGTAGCTATTTTTGGTTACTAACCTACCTAGTTTATGAGGGTGATAAGGATAACATGGCCAGGCTATGGGGTGTAGCGGCCCTGCTCAGGTCCACTCTATAATGAATGCCACGGTAGCAAGCTTTTCCAAAACCTTGCACTGTGTACTGGTGACCCTAAAAGTAGCCCAACAACATGGGGCATACTTGTAGGCTTGGAGTGATTTTAGCTCTGAAAGCAATGCAGACAATCAAGAATGTATACAATGACAACATATGCAGATGTATCAAGAATGTATATATGCGTTGATCTATCTTCAAGAAAATCCATGCACAGCTTGATAGGAGAGTTTCTAATTAGTGTCATTTAAAATGGAAGTTTGCCCTCAAGTAAGGAGCAAGCAAATGCATGTCAAGAGAAACAAGGAAGGAGCAAGCAATGTATGTCCAGAGAAAAACAGAAGGAAGGGAAACAAAAACACATGCATAGTATTGCAATCTTTATACCTTTAGTCCTTGCTATAAAACATTATTTTCCTGATTTAATACAGAGTCAGTCTCTCTGGGGAGTGCCATTCCATACCAATATAGCTCTTGATCTTGAGCTCCTGATCTCTAGCTCTTTGGGCAAAGGAGCTCTAAGAGGTCAAGAGCTTGCTAGGAGTTAGGTCAATAGATCAAGAGCTTAGTTGCAGGGAGCTGCTAGATCAAGAGTTAGGAGGTTATGATTCTTGCAGGATTTGATCTTTTTCTGAAGTCTCGAAGAATTGAAGATGAAGAATTTCTCAATCTTGGTTGGCCATGATCTTTTGACGACTTTTCTTGAGGATTGCAACAACCTCTTGAGCAAACAAACATTCTTGATGTTGTTTCTTCATCCTTCAATTTCAAAGGCTTGCTCCATCTTCACAGGCATAATTGTAGGAGTGGTAGCTGCAGCAGCAGCAGCTCCATTCTCTGACACGATGTTATCGAGATCTGAAGTATAAAGAGAAACACAAACATGAGCAGTTGGTAAGAAAATCTCGCTTAGTACGCTTCTCCGACAGGACTTAGTCTCTTCTCGGTTTTCAGTGAGCTCATGGATATGGATTAATCGTGAGAAAAAGGTCGTGAGCGTCGTCTAATTTGAGATGACCTCTATGCTTTCCAGTTGATGATCAGAATTGAGAGCATATGCTGCAGCAAGGTGCGGGTATCGCAAGACTTGTCGCGGTTGTCCGAAAGGGACGAAATTGGCATATTATTCCCAGCATCAGCATCTCCACACTCCCATATATAATACAGTGCAGCGCTCGCCATGAGCATCACCTTCCTCATCAGTCTCCGTCGCCTCGCGTCTTCTCCACAATTTTTTTCCCTTATCTGGTAATTCATGTTTCTGACATTTGTTGTGAATGGATTGAATCTCTTTCCTTCTCTTTTGTTTCATTGCAGTCTCAACACTTTGCATCGATTCAAAATGAGTTGCTATCTGTTCGACGACGTCAATCTTGTTCTCATGCAGCATGTGGTAGCTACTGGAGTGATAATATATAACAATTCTCTTTGCATTGTTTTTGCATCGTAGGTTCTGTTTTCCGTTTGACCATCGTTTAAAACTGGGATGATTTCTCTTGAGTTCTTGAGATCGGTATAGTGATTGTGAACATCAGATGTCCGTTTCTTGTGCTGATTTGCGTTATTGCCATCTCCAATCGTATCTCGTACTCATGAATTCAGATGGACTGAATTTTGTGTGTATTAAGGTTGAGGCACTCAGGAACATGGCGGGGAACGATAACAAAGGACAATTCGGAAGGTCGCCAGATGTGGCGATGGTACTCTTCATGATCTTGCTTGTAGTGGTGGTCATGACCGAGTTCACGATGACTGTGCAAGCGAGAGACGCACAATCGGTGACCATTTTGAACCAGCTTGGAGCAGGAGGAGTTTTGTCTCTTCACTGCATGTCCAGAGACAACGATCTGCGGCAGCAATACCTTCAACCTGGAGAGAACTTCGGATTCAGCTTCCACACCAACTTCTGGGGGACGACGCAGTTCTGGTGCACATTCGGTTGGAACAGCCACAAGGACGCATTCACCGTCTGGAGAGGACCAGGATTCTGGAGGAATCATTCCCAAGATTGTTATCAGTGCTTGTGGTATGTTCGACCTGAAGGCTTCTATCGTGCACAGCAAGGTGATCCAATGACGTTTGTAGTCCCATGGGACTACAGCAGCTTCTAACAAGAACCTTGTAACAACAACACCAACAAGGTTTGTTTGTACTAGACTTCCTCTGCACACTGGCATGAATCCAGTATTACAGATTCTTTCCTCTTTTCTTTGCAAATGCATCCTCAGCAGGATCCAGTACCATGGATCCTTTCTTTCCTTTCAAATACAAACCTATTCCTTGTGCAGCATCATCCAATATACCATAGATTCTTTCCATTTCCTCTTTACAAATACAAATCTATTTTTCAACGCCAAGTAACTCCAAGTCCTTAAGCAGCATGACTCAATACCACAGTTTCTTTCCTTTTATCTTTGCAAATTCAGTCCTCAGCATGGATCCAGTATCACAGATTCTTTGAAGCCTATTCAATTCAGATCATATTTTGCTTCAATTCAGATCATCCTTTCCTTTTCTTTGCAAACAAACATTCTATTAAGATGGTATCTTTTTTTTCAGTACAAATCCACAGGTATTGGGTGGATTTCGTCATGATTAATTACCTGATGAAAACATCTGATCTAGTACTTACCAAGGAACTTTTGCTTTGCTTGCTTGATGAAAACATCTGATCTAGTACTTAAAGGAACCTTTGCTTTGCTTGCTTAATGAAAACATCTGATCTAGTACTTACTAAGGAACCTTTGCTTTGCTTGCTTGACGCACATGCAGAGAGGAAAGAAAAACATGGACAATGGACAATGCCACCCATTCAGATACAATCACATCAACTGCCTGGGTGTAATAGTTACAAGTCCAAATTCGTCATGTTGCAGGATTTGAAGGGTTCTCACCTAAGAGTTATTTCTTTGGTTTCATGCTGCAGATGGCTCAGATGAAGATAACACTTACTGCAGAATTGGTATGAATTAAACAATGCCTACAAAACACAGTATGGTACAACAGAGTTTGTTACAGCTGCAGTCAGGATATACTTACACTAGAAGAGCATCAAATAATTGCAAATTTTCAAGTGGTGATACAAATGGCCTTGTATTATGAAGCTCACCAACCAGAGTTGCTGCCTTTGTCCCATGACCAAATGATTTTCCTTGCCATTTCAGTCAAGGGAGACAAAATGGGTCAGAAAATGAAAAGCTTTCTTCTGATGTTGAATCCTTCATAGTGATGATGCAGTGGCAGATTCCCCCATCAGAAGGAAGCTCCTTGTTCATGTCTACTTTACAGTGAAATTTGGGACTCAAAATCTGCCTCCAAACAACACACATTGCTTAGAGATTGCATGCAAGTACTACATTGGGCATATGAGAACTCTGAAGAAAACAATCACAAGTCTGTTCGAGTCTGTTCTGACATTTGAGTGAACCTGTATGCCTACACACCATCAATCTCCCTCTTATCATGAAGAAATAGAACCAATTGACAATAGATGACACATTCATGCAGATCTGCATGAAACACTAGCTCACTGTCTACACACCAATAAATACCAGAGGAACACACCTAATAGAGCCAGCTTATCTGGTACTTATGGACATGATGAAGAGGAAGAGAGACACTTTACCCTGTGACATTTGTTCATTTGCAGCCTTTTGCTTCTTGCTGGGAGCCTGGCTTCCACTGGGAACTGTCCTTGTGACAGTGGACACTCCATCCACAAACTTCATGCAGAAGATGACATTAGCATTGTTGAACATTCCTTCTTTCAATGATACCACAATAAACTGCAATTCAGACACAACTTCACCCATCAGGGACCTGTCCAGCACACCAAAAGAGGAAGAAGATGAACTCTGAAGAACAGCTTACCTGAGACTGTGGAAAGTGTGCTTTGATCATTCTACCAATATTTTGTGTGTGACTCAAATCAAGGGCAGCATCAACCTGTAAAAATTCATGATTGTTAAGATGCATTTTTGGCAGCATGTGGGTAGCGCCTAACAGATTCAGAATGGCTGGATCTGAGTGAAAAGCTCAGTCAATGTGAAAAATCTAGCAGTAATCAATGTGTAACACTCATGATGATGCTGGGTACACAACAGGAATTATAGGCACAAATAAGTAGCAAACCTCATCAAGGATGTACAGAGGCAATGGTTTGAACAATAGGAGTGTGAGGATGAGAGAAAGTGCTAACAAGGATCTCTGGCCACCACTGAGCTCTGAAAGTGACTGCTTCCAAACTCCTCTAAATGCAACACGAACTTCAAGCCCATCCACGAACTCACCACCTTCTGGAGGCTCCAGCTTAGCCATTGTCCCTGGCAACAACATTGAAAATATTGAGCCGAAGTCCCTGCTGGCAACAGAACTTAATAAACTTAGCTTCTTGAGAAGCTAATCTTCTTTGTCATCTATAGCACATGCACAAGTGAGATGATTCCAATCTATTAAACACACCGTTCACCTCTCCAATGATGTGAAGCCCAATGGTACAATGATAGCACCAGCAGAAGCAGAAAGCAAGACAATCAATGGTCAATCTGGCAGTCCAATTGTTGATTTAAGTACATTCAACAGCAGAAATAGTCTCACAGAGATCTTTGTTTTTATGCTATGCCCTCAGTAGTGCACAAATAGGCATAATCAAACCAGTTCATGATATAATTGTAGATGTGAGAGCAAGCTATCTTTCTCACTTGTTCACTTTCTGCCATGTGGCCTTCAATGCCTCCTTCTTCTCATCCAACTCATGGATCACCTTCTGAATCTTTACTTTTATCATCCTGCAGCACCACCAAACAGATTTAAATCAATAACAAGGTATATCTCTTAGAATATCTCCACAAAAAGGCCTTTGAAGGTAATAAAACTTGCAAGGAGAAAGATGTAACGTTCTTACAGAAACATGATAAGCATCAGCATCAGTCAATTCAGGATTAGGAGACCCAACTTGGAAAATCTCCCTTTTCTTCAAGAGTTCCTTAGATTCTTCCTCAGCCTTCCCAAACAAAGCATCCACCTTCTTCTTGACCCGCTTCTCATTGCTGCAAAATCCTAATGATTTCAGAGATGCAGTTTTCAACTAATAATGGAAGGCTCTCATGTAGTGCCTTTCTTCATGGAGGATATGCCATGCAATAGACTAGACAAATCTTCATTATATACACATAAGCTAACTAAAAGGCAATGTAAACCTCACTTCTTTTGCTCCACCAACAAGACCTCAAGCTCCTGCTGTGCAGCTTGAGCATCACAACCAGCAAAGTCATAGTCAGTCCCAGGCTTGCCAAACAATGGCCTCTCAGATGCAATCCAACCATGCTTCTCTTGCAGCTTTGCCACAGTCTCTGCACAATCCTTTTGGTCTTTCTCCAAGTGTTTCACCTGTGCCACCCAAAAAATTCTCATCACAGGAATGCTTTTCTGGAGCAGAGTTTGTGACCTTCATAGTTTGGGGAGACCTAGCAGACATTGGAGGGCAAAACATGCTTTACTGTGGAAAAGAATAGCAACTAAACTTGTACTTGCAAGATAGGTGTATCAAGACAAAAACCTCGTTATCAAGTCTCTTTGCCTGGAGACTTAAGTCAGCAAGCTTCTGACTCAAGTCTCCCTGTGCTGCAACTAATGCACTGATTTGCACATTGCACTCCTTTCGCTCTTCAGGTTGAGATCCTCATTTGCATTCAGATATTCTTATTTTACAGCATCTCGCTGAAACAAAATTGAACAGGCCAAATGATCAGCTCAAACAGGTTTTGACCATTTTGCATTTACACAGTGGAAACCTGTACTGTTTTTCTTGTACTTGAATGGGTTGTGGCCTAAGAATACAAGTGCCACAGCAGAAAATACAGAATAGCTTCAGGCTACATGTTTGATGTATCTCCACTGATGTGAGGCAAGATCAGCTCAATGGGCGGGATCAGGCAGAACAGATGAATGAAGCAGTTGACAACAATCCAGTATACTGAGGTGAGTTTTGTGGTGAGTGTGCCAATGGTCATTTCATCTGCCTCCTGTAACCACAGTACCTCAATGCAGATTCTCTTACCTTTGCTTCAACCTCACCAATAGCTTCTTCCAGCTTTGTGATTTGCTGTTGGGAAGTTGAGAGTTCTATCCCAAGGGCTTGCATTTCTTGGATAGCTGCATCTTTTTCCATAATCAACCTCTCACAAGCTGTTTCCTGATCCTGCACTATATTCATAATTGTGGCAGCAATGAGCAACAGGTCTATAAAAGCAGAAAATCATGTAATGAAGATGTAGGCTTTTGGAACCCATCTTCTAATACGGTGAAATCCTCTGAGCATCCACTGTAATGACACAATTCTACCCCATAGACTTTCTTTAGTACCTTAAAGTCTTTAGGACTGAAGTGAGGTGTTTCTTTAGGGACTTGATCTCTTTCTCCAAGGCTTGAAGTTGATTTTCTTGATCTTGGCCATGATCTTTTAAGGACTTCTTGAGGGCCTCAACAGTCTTCAAACATTCTTGATATTCTTCATCCTTTTTCACAAGCTCCTTATTCTCATTTTGGAGCTCAGAGGTGAGGGAAACAACTGCCTCAGCCAACTGCACCACCCTGAGAAAAGAATTCAGTCAGATGCCTGTCCCAATACTACATCAGTAATTAGATTGCATGCTCCCATGCTGCCAGGAACACATATAGATGATCAATGAACCTCTACACTCACAAAGGAATGGTGTTGATACAAGGGGAACATCCCTCTCCTTATACTATAAATACAGATCACAGCATTGTCATAGCATGAATGAGTTTCTCATGTCTCATCTGAGAATGTGAAGAGGTGTCAAAATGCACTTAGGGTTTTACCTCACCCTCAATCTCAATCTCAGATAGCTTTCTTGTGTGCACAGCAAGATTAGCTTCAGTTTCAGCCAGAGAATGAAGCCGCAGGAGCAGTTCACCTCGACCCCTGCCAGAAGAATTTTAATTGTCATCTTCCTTACTGTCTGACACTCTGAAGCTGCAAGCAATTTCAGTCATGAAACATGAGGCTTTGAAAAAAAATGAATCTCTATCAAGATCCATAACATCCTTGACAAGGTGTCATTTAAGTCTACATTTGTGGAGGAGTGAGAGTTCTCGCTTGCGAGAGCCACCAGTGAGAAGACCTCGGGGCTCAAAGATGTCACCATCAATGGTCACAGATCTGGTCATTATGTCTTTGTGGAATGCAACCTTCGTGGAGTCAAGAGGAATTAGAAACAGTTTCATACATAGTGGAGTGGCAAGGGACAGAGAAAACACCTTCCTCAATACAACAGCCATCTACCCATTGTTTCGGAGGAGACAGTTTATCTTCAAGTTTCAGCAATGGTTTTCCCTGCATACCAAGGTGGCCTTATAGAGGTACCTGCTTAGCAGTGTTTTTATTTCGCCATTTTATTTCTGGCGAATTATCGCCATTTTTCTACATTTAAAAATCCGTGGTTACCTATATAAAAGGAAAAAGGGTGGAATTTTAGTTTTTTCGCCCCAAAATAGACATGGACATATGAGGGTGGGCCAAAAGGTGTCAGGGGATGGTTTGGATTCGCCGACCTAAACCCTAAAGGTTTTGTCATTGTCGCCAAGATGCAACGATGATGACCATTGATCTCACCTTATAACCCTCCTAAACCATAACTTCTAGCTTGTTCGTGAAGATGTGTCTCGCCAAAGTCTTGCAATGGTTGTGTATGAGAGCTCACAAGAGCTTTCTTCTCTTCCTTTCTACTCATTGCCAATGAGCTCCTACTTCTATTCTTTGTTGCTCACTTGCGATGGTGTTTTGTTTGCAATAGCTTTTAGTTGCCAACTGCATTTTCAATGTTCAGAAGTTCCAACTTATGTGTTGAATGCTTGTGTTCGTGCAAGTTTCCAAGTTCCAATGACTCTTGCATTAAGGTGTTGCTGGTAGGAGCTCCATGAATTTATGATCCTCCATTGCGATGAACATGCATTGAAGTTCTTCTGCATTTTTACAAGCACGACAATTGCTAGGAAGTAAAAATTCAAATATTTCTTTAGGTTTTGTTTGTTTTATGTGTTTTACAACTCTTCAAATCTTTGGGGATCTTGTGAATCTTTAAGTGTGCAAACATTGTTGGGGATTTTAATTTTACATTATTGTTAAAGTAATCATGACAACATGTTCGATCTCCTAACAAAATTCTAAAAAGGTACATAATCTAGCCATTTTCCTTTGAATTACATACTTTTACTATTTGTTCCAGTGGTGTTTCATGAATATGTGTTGGTGCTACCTCTCCAATGAGTATTTTTGCTTCAGTGGTGTAGGTGTTTTATGCTTCTTTGTTTGTCTTTCTACCTTTTTGCTTCTATAAACATTTTTGCCTCAAAAAACCTTTTCTGCTTCAATGGTTTATAGAAGGGTTTTGTTAGTTTTCTTTTCTACTCTTAGTGTTGTCTTCAATGAACCTTTTTGTTTCAATGCCCTTATTTGTTTCAATCAACCTTTTTACATTTTTACTTTAGTAAACTTTTTTACTTTAGTAAACCTTTTTGCTTTAATGGTCTAGTGTGGTGCTTTAGGGTTTTGTGTTGGTTTTTTTTTCTACTATGTCTTTTTTACTTATCTTCAATGAGCTTATATGTTTCAATGTCCTTATTTGCTTCAATGAGGTTTTTTACTTTTTTACCGTAATAAACTTTTTTGCTTCATTGAGTTGTGCTCTTCTAGGGTTTTGTGTTGGTTTTCTATTTTACTCTAATGTTGTCCTCAATGAGCTTTTATGTTTCAATGACCTTTTTTTGCTTCAAACAACCTTTCTACCTTTTTGCTTAGTGAGCCTTTTTGATTCAATGGACTATGGTAGTCTATGTTCTAAAATTTTGATTCTTCCGTGAACCTTTCTACTTCAATGAACCTTTTTGCTTCAGTGGTGCTTTAATGGTAACCAATGTTTTTATAAAAATTGGTGTTGTTATCTTTTATATTCAATGCTACTCTCTTCTTTAGTGGGGTTATCTCCATTGTTGTTCTCTTCTATAGATCTAGTACATTATCTTTACTACACTACTATTCAATCAACTATTATGTTCTTTTGGCACAATGCCACCATTACTACCACATGCTTATAAGTTCAAATACTTTTTCTCCTCCAAGAATTCTGAGGTAGGTGGGGCTTTTGTCATTCCTACAGTGACAAAACATTGTCATCTCATGGTTTTACTCTTCCATCTTCTCCTCCTTTATTTTTTTGTTGTAGTTTTGATCCTTCAAATCCAAATCACATTGAAGATGTGCCCAAGTTTTTGAGTGAGTCTTCCCCGAGTGCTAAAAATGATAAACCCATCCAACCTAAGGTAGGCATCAAAAAGAAGAATTATGATGCAACAAGAAAATTCCAAGAAAAATGTGTTGCAAAACTCCCATGGGCAAAATTATTTGTAAAAGAAGATGGAACCTTACACACACTAATACAAATCATGATTTTTTAAGAAATTCAAATTGATTAACTTGTCATTTTGATTAATGGACATGTACATTTTGATTAAAGGTTAGGGGCTTGAATGACACATTTATGTGTTGATTGATCAATTTGACTATAATGATTTATTTGACTATATACACATAATCAAGTTGTATAACTTTAATCAAAATGGCCAATGGTCTTTAGTCAAGTTGAACAGTTAATTGAGATGGCCAAAGATCTTTAGTTAAAATGATCAATGGTCTTCAGTTAAATTGAACATTTAATCAAAATGTTCAATATTATTTAGTAAAAATGATTAATCATTTTTAGTCAAATTGAACCTTTAGTCAAGCTGGCCATTGATGTTGCAACCCTAACCTTGGGCTCACGACCAAGGCAAGGGCTTGCGAGAGGGCGAGACAAGAGGGAGACCTGGGAGGCACATTTTATATTCTCGGGAGTGTAAGAGATTATGAAAGAATAAACCCTCACACTCCCAAGGCAACTCTCACTTGGGGAGTTGGAGTCCCAAAGGACTCCTGAATCTTCAGGGAGCATTTGCAAGGGCCAAAACCCATCGGTTTGAAATTTTTTTTATATCATTGGAAAGTTATTGAAATTTAAATGTCTAAAATGAGCTCGCATCACCCATTTGGGCATCTGAAACACAAGTTATGGCCAAAAGAAAGGTCGGGAATCAAATTGGCAGTTTGACTCCCGACCACTAAAAGTCAAGAATCAACCCAATTTCCTTGCATGTAGGTGGCGTGCGACATACTATTGAAAAGCTCTCGATGAGGGCTACAACTTTGCTTTAGACCTCATATCGATCGGAGGTTTTCACACAAAGTTATGGGGCCTCAAAATCACAAGAATCCCAACTTTGGCAATTTTGGGATTCCCACTTGGGAGTCCCAAGACAAAAAACCATTTGGATGTGGGCTTCGTGGAGAGGCATAGAATATACTATAAAAGGGAAGGTGGTGGCTTGCCCCAAGTCCGGGCTGTGATGAATCTTGTGAGTCCGAGTTTGCCCGTGGCTCGTCCTAACACCAAAAGTGTTCCAACTATGCATTAAGCACCTTGTGTTGGTTTTGTGCAAGTCCATGTGAGTAGCTGATGCTTGTCACTCTTTCTAGTCCCATCCCAGAGCTCTAGCACACCCCTCTACCCCTCAAAGTGCTACGAGCTAGGGGGTGTGCCCCAACTTTTTATTCTTCCGTTATTTTCAATTTGGGCTCAAATTTGAGTCCATTGTGGAGCTTAGGGGTGCGTCAAATGATCCTCAGTCAATTACTTTATCTATAGATATATTACTTTATCAAATGATCCTTAGTCAATTATTTATTTACCTCTTACCTATTCATCCACCTATTTATTTAATTAACTACTTGCCTACCTATTACCCACCCACCCACCTATTATTTACCTACCAACCTACATACCTATTTATGTTTTTCACCTTTATATGACCTACCTACTTATCTACCGACCTACCTACCTATCAACCCACTTACTTATTTAATTTTAACCACTAAGTGTAACCATGAGGTTTAGCCATTATGTTTATCCACTATATTTAACCATTAGGTTTACCAAATTTTAACCATCAGGTTTAATTTAAATTTAATCATTATGTTTAGCCATTAGATTTTAGCATTAGTTTTAACATATGTTGAACCATTAAGTTTGGCCAATAAATATAGCCCAAGTTTAACCATTAAGTATACCTTAAGTTTAACCACTATGTTTTAGTTATTAAGTTTAATCGATAAGTTTAATCAAGGTTTAGCTATTATGTTTAGCCATTACTTTAAATCATTAAGTTTGTCCTCTAGGTTTAACCATTAGGTTTAGTCATTACTTTAAATCACTAAATTTAGTCACTAGATTTAACCATTATGTTTAGTCATTACTTTAAGTTATTAAGTTTAGCCATTAGGTTTAACCATTATTTTAAGTCACTAAATTTAGCCATTATTTTAAAACATTAAGTTTGGCCATTAGGTTTAGTCATTACTTTAAATCATTAAATTTAGCCATTAGGTTTAGCTATTACTTTAAGTCATTAAATTTAACCATTACTTTAAGTTTAACCATTATTTTAAGTCACTAAATTTAGCCAATAGGTTTAGCCATTACTTTAAATCACTAAGTTTAACCACTAAGTTTAGCCAATATTTTAAATCATTAAATTTAGCTATTAGGTTTAGTCACTACTTTAAACCATTAAGTTTAACCATTGAGTTTAGCCATTATTTTAAGTCATTAAATTCCACTAAGTTTAGTCAGTACTTTAAGTCATTCAATTTACCCATTAGGTTCAATTAATATTTTAAGGCATTGAGTTTAGGCACTAAAGTTTAACCATTACTTTCAGCAACTGAGTTTAACCATTACTTTAAGTCATTAAATTTAACCACTAAGTCTAGCTATTCCTTTAAATCGTTGAGTTTAGCCACTAGGTTTAGCCAATAGTTTAAATCATTGAATTTAGTCACTAGGTTTAGTAATTACTCTAAACCATTGGGTTTACCCATTAAGTTTAGCCAATAGTTTAAAGCACTAAATTTAAACATTAGGTTTAACCATTACTTTAAACCACTAAGTTTAATCACTAGGTTTAACCATTATTCTAAATCACTAAGTTTAACCATTATTTTAAATCATTGAGTTTAACCATCAAGTTCAGCCATTATTTTAAATCACTAAGTTTAACCATTAAGTTTAGCCATTATTTTAAATCATTGAGTCTAACCATTAAGTTTAGTCATTATTTTAAATCACTGAGTTGAACCATTATTTTAAACCATTGAGTTTAACCATTAGGTTTAATAAATCATTGAGTTAGGCACTAGGTTTAACCATTACTTTAAACCACTGAGTTTAACCATTATTTTAAACCACTAAGTTTAACCACTAGGTTTAGCCATTATTTTAAACCACTGAGTTTAACCATTAGGTTTAACCATTATTTTAAATCACTGAGTTAGGCACTAGGTTTAACCATTACTTTAAACCATTGAGTTTAGGCATTAGGTTTAACCATTATTTTGTGTCACTAAGTTGAGCCATTAGGTTTAACCATTATTTTAAATTGCTATGTTTAGCCACTAGTTGTCACCTAGGTTTAACTATTATGTTTAATGATGTGAAATGAACATGTGAAATAAAAAACTTGATAAAAGTTGAACATCTTTGATGGTGTAGTCCAATGGTAAGGACTTGGTTTATCATTGGGAAGGTTTGAGGTTTAATTCCTTATATTGACAACCTATGTGCATGTTGAAAAGGCTAAAGTAGGTAGGTTAAACTAAAGTAGTTGAGTTAGGTTAGGTTAGGTTAGGTAGGCTAGGTTAACACCTACTTATTTAAGTGCCTTTTTATGACCTACTTAAACCTATTTACTACCTACCTACCTACTTACTTATTAATTTTTAAAACAATAAACTAGAAAATGATTTTAATTTAGGTGTAAAATTGACCTTGTCAAATGGTCCATTATCCACTAATCAAATAGTCAATCAAATAGTCAATCATTTTGTCAATCACTTTGCAAGTCAAAATGACAAGGTCGAATTTGACTGCCTAGTTACACTGGACATGTACAAAAAGACTTATTTAGATTGACAAGGTGGTTTTTGTAATGCTTGTCACTTTTGACTATAAAACCTAGTCGAAAAAACCATAAATTATAGTAGTGATACTACCAAATGTAAGGTTTGTATTGAGGTAGAAGGGAAAAACAAAATACTTGTTGCTATGTGGGAGTCCTTTTGTAAACATGCAGTTTGTCAAAAAGCTATGAAGAATATGGGATCTAATGTGAAGAAAAGGGATTAGTTTTATTCCAAGGTTTGTAAACATTCCAAGAACCAAAGAACATTTGCATCTTGTAGCTAGGAAACTATTGATGCTTAATCGGCACATGGGGTGGTAGAAAAAAAAGCTTGGAAAGTTGTTCAATTTTCCATTATGTTTCATTTATTATAGTAGGGCCGTCCAATGTTGGGATATGAATTTTTGAGGTCGTTGTTTGAATTTTTGGAAGTGCCCAAAAATTAAAAAAAACATTAGAATGATAATTCTGATTGGACCATGATAAAATTCATGCATCAAGCAGTGATGAAGGCCATTAAGATTGTAGTTCAAGTTGCACATTACATTGTTTTGATCTGCGATGAGGTTTCCATAGTTGACAACCAATCATGGTTGTTTGTCCATTACTATATAGTGTAAAACTAGGTAAGGATTCCCATTTTAATATCTTTGGATAGGGTGGTTGTAGGTTCAGGGAGTGATAACCTAACTAAGGTATATGGAGGCACTTATGATAGGTGGAGGTTTTCCACGAAACTAGATTGCCCAAAAGCTTATATGTTTTGGGGCAAATGGTGTTAATGTTTTTCAAGGGACAAGGATTGGTGTCACAAAACAAATCCATGATAGTTATGCTCCCAATTCTTTGGGGGATCCATTGCATGGCCCATCAAACAAACTTGGCAATGTAAACTTTATCAAGTTTGCCTTTGGTGATTTGCATTGAACATTTGTTATAAACCTTACATAGTTACTTTGCACATTCACTAAAAAGACATCTAGAGTTCACAAAGCTAGCTAAAATTTTGGAAATGAAAGGGAATAAGATTCTCCAAAATGTGAAGACAAGGTGGATCTCAATGTTGAGCCTTGCCAAAAAGTTGATGACAAAATATATAACACTTTTGGTGAAAATGGCGTTAGACAGCCCTACACACTAACGAACCAAAAAAATTATGAACATTTGTGTGAATTGTAGATCTTGTTGGGATTTGCATATATCTTGCCACTACTGGAATTTGTGCATGATCTGATTAGATTTGCACAGATGTAGGATGTGTTTGTGTATGACCTTATGGCTGCTATCAAGGTCTGCCAAGTTGATCTATATAACATGTATTTGGAACGAAGTTCAAATTTCACTGCAAATACCTTTTGGGCATTCAAGTCCTTGCTTGAATGTAAGCATGAAAACATCCACATGAAGTGGATACTTGATTTTAATTTTGGACTCCAACATTTGGCTTTTGAGGTAAATGGCTAGCACATATGGGTAGTGCATCGTGATTTGGAGACTTTGATGCTTACATTTGTCATTGAATCCATATTTGTTGTTGAATCACTAGTGAAAAACTAGTGTAAAGATAAATTCTTAAAACTCTATCTTTTGGTTTGTTTGATTTTTTTCTTTCAATTTGTTAAGTTTTGTTTTATCTTCATGTTTTTGTAGGGGTTGCTAGAAACATGGTTACAAGTTTGGTTGTTTAAAATAGTTTTGTTGTTGTGCAATGTGGATGCTTTGGTAGGGGTTGCAGAAACCTTGATTCAAGAATTGGAAACAAGGTTTCCAACCCATGGTGTCATGGATGCTTTTGGGATTGTGTATCCCCAATATTGGCTACAAGTAGATTGTGAGACATCTTTCCCAAAACACCTTGCTGTAATCAAAATACTTTTTGCTCTAGCAAAACACAATTTGTTGGATAGGGTGGAAACTTTTGTGCATGAGGTCTACAATGCTAGTGACCTTGATAGTCAACAAGGCATGTTCAAGTTGACAATGAAGTCGAATGCAACTGCATGCATGGCTCCACCTTTTTGACACTAATCCTCTTACTAAAATGTGGCGTTTGGTGACAACATTTTGGGTGCTTGTTTATAATTTCCCAGAATATGTGAAACTGGCTGAAATGGCCATGGTGCAAATAGTGGGTAGTGTGAAAGATGAGCGTTGCTTTTCTACGTTGGCTTTCATAAAATCAAAGTTTGTAACAAGCTGACTACCCATTTGTCCCTTGTTGTTCGGATGTTTGCACAACAATTTTACACTTTGCAAAATTTCCTGTATGCAGAGTGTATTGAACAATGGCGAGCACCACAACACCACTATTCTTATGATGGTTAGGGTGGGCTCTATTTTGTCGAGTTGCCTGCTGTGTTTTTACAAAGGGAGGAGCTCTTGTCTATGTTTCTACAAAGGCAGATTTTTTTTGGCCCGTGTGTGCTTTTTTATTTGTTGAATTTAATGGTTGTTTTACAAGCTAGTGAACTTTTTGGACTCCAATCACACTGGTTTCTCTCCTTGCATGATTTTTTTTAGTTCTTCTTGTATACTAACTTGGTTGTAGGTCACTTGTGCTGGAAAGGTCAGTTTTAGGGGTTCAATTCCCCCCACAAGTGCTTGTGATTATGACTGCTTTTATACATTCACAGGATTCTATATCTTTGACAATTCTACAACTTGCCCCAAGTAGTTGCCAAAATTTGACAACAAAAATAGAAACCTTGCCATAGAAATTCCAACTACATTTGATTAATAGCCTGAAAACTGTGTCTGTGTTCCAAAACTAGCCAGCTTTTTTCACTCAGTAATTTACATACATGTCAAATAATTCACCTAACAAATTGAAGTGGCAGCCAAGTTTTTATAAATAATCTGCTAGTGGGGCCACATAGAGCTCTTACAACACCTTGCTACTAGCCATAGCAACACCAACTGCACTTTAGAGGTGGTCCCACTGACTACTTTGCAAAAATGAAAAAAAAATCACTGTTGTGTGCTAAGCATGCCTAGGTTTAATTGCCTTGTCCCAGACCCCTTATTTTGAGAATGCTCTCGCCCTGAGGCTTTACAACAAATTGTTTTTAACCAGTTCTTTATACAAACAAGGATTATAATATTAATGTACCAATACACAAAGGGTATTGAATATGCCTGTGTGGAGGTGTGCAAAGAAATGTTATGGTCAATGAAATTATTGGATTTGGTGGTATGAATTTTATTAAATCCTGTCTATTTACATGTAAAGATTAAAATATTTTTGTATTAATGTATCGAGGGTGTTGAATCCCCATGCTTTCCATTAGCCCAAATGAAAAGTAATGACAAATAATTTTGAAAATAAAAATTTCATGCAGCCAATGAGAAGCTTAGCATGCACCCATGATGCTCAAGGTTTTTTTGTTTTGGAGTGAGGAGGGGAACTTGTAAGTAGGGGAACTTGTGAGCTTTTTTTGTTTTGGGCAATAGGAGGGGAAGGGGGGGGGGAGTGGGGGTGTGAATTTGTTTAGGGAGAGGGAGTAACATGTAAGCGCTTCAATAACTTTGTGGAAGTCATGAAATTGAATGCCACTTCACTTCCATCTTTTGGGGAGGTGAAAGCCCACAAACCCTTCATTGAGGTGAACTGAGGTGAATGCTATTTCAGTTCCCTCTTTTGGGAGAGATAAAAACATCCAAACACTTCATTGAGTTGAAGACAACCACCTAATTGAAAAGACAACCATTTCATTAACAATAGGAAAACAAGTTTACCAAATATTATTTTGGAGTTCTTTTTTGTTTTCCATTTTCTCCCTCGTCTTCTCTTGGCTGTCTCCTTTTCTTTAGTGATTTAATTTAATTTTAAATTTTAAATTTTTTTTATAGGCTTCTTTGGGGCCTCTCCTTCTCTTTAGTGATTTAATTTTCATTGCCTTTTTTCTTCATAATAGTTGGGAAGGGTGGGGGATGTTAGAGTGAATACTTTTAGATGCGGGGGAGTATTCAAAGTTTCAGAAAATTTTATGATGGGCCAATCAAAGAAGCTCATTGCAAAAAATAAATAGGTTAAACCTGAACTTGATAGGCACCCCCAACTAATTAGTATAGAGCACAATAAACACTCATACAAAATAAATACATAGAAAAGGTGTTGAATATCGGAGTACCTTTACAGGGTTCAGCGATAATTAAATTATTTAAAAAAAAATTTCAATTTTTAAAAAAAATATCTATTTGAAATGTCAAAATTTAAGGAAACTACAAGGGAAGGCAAAATACAAAAATTGGTGAAAAACCAAGGAGCTTCTTGGTTCAAACCAATCCATGTTGCAAAGGAGATATCCAATTAATTATTGAAAACATTTCTCTATCCAATTGGTAGAACATTATGTTTCCCCATTTTTGCAAAAAGAAGCAACACAAAATGTTGTAAGGTCTCTCTCATTATGTTAGCCTAGGGCTCTGTCCCCAGTCCAGAAAACCTACCAAAGAAAGAGGGTCGGGCACAAATTGTATTATTGTTGGAAATGATGAAATTTTCAGACAATATCAATTTGTCAAAGAAAAAGAATTTGTGAAGGAAAATGAAGAAGCATTTGAAATATTGAGGAATATTTTAATTTTCGAAATGGAATCTTCAAATTCTGTTAATTATTCGGCAGACATGTGCAGAATCTGCCCATTTACTTACTACGTACCTATTTACAGACCAGGATTCTAGCTTACTTGTGCACTTTGTTAGGGTTAGGGTTTCTTCCTCGATTCCCGCGTCGTCTCTGTGGTCGCTCCGTTCGCAAAACAGCGTCAATTGTTTTGGTGTTGTACAAGGATTTTGTGCATGTTTTCCCTGCATATTTGCGCGTCCTTTTGGTCAGTTGTGCACGGAATTTCAATGCCGTCGGCTCGGGCTTCATTTTCCTGCTTTTTCTCAGCGCTTGATTCCTTCAGGTTTCGGTGAAAACCGGTACCCTAGGTTTTTGCTGCGGTTGTTTCTTGTGGTGTTTCGGAGGGTTCGATTGTAGGAGGGAGTGGTATGTGATTTCTTGGTGCGCAGAGGAGGGCCGGATTTCCGGCTCTTTGGATTTCCTGTACACCTTATTTGATTGTTCTGTGTGTGAGTTGTTTCTATACTATTTCAGGTTTTTGTTCTGTGCTTTAAGATTCAAGGGTTTCTGTCTTGTGGAGTTTGTGGTACGTGTGGTGACAACATTAGAACACCAGCAGCGGTCTGGGCTTGAATTGTCCGTGTCTTGCGTCAGATATTACAAGACTTTCTGTGTTTCTTGGAGTCTTGGGATTTGGGGTTCGGTACGATCATGGGGGGCGGCAGCCAGGAGAAATTGTTGGACCAGATATTCCAGTTGAAGTATACGGCAAAGAGCTTGGTCAGGCAAGCGAAGAAATGTGAGAATGAGGAGAAGAGCGAGAAATTGAAGGTGAAGAAGGCTATTGAGAAGGGGAACATGGACGGTGCTCGAATCTATGCGCAGAATGCGATCCGCAAGCATAATGAGCAACTGAACTACATGCGGCTGTCATCAAGGCTGGACGCCGTTGTCGCTCGTCTTGGTACTCAAAGCAAAATGCAGACCATAAGCAAATCCATGGGCAGCATCGTCAAAGCCCTGGATAGCGCCTTAGCAGTTGGAAACATGCAAAAGATCTCGCAAACCATGGACCAATTTGAGAAGACATTTGTTAACATGGAGGTGCAGTCAGAGTTCGTTGAAACAGCCATGGCTGGCAGCACCAGCCTTTCACATCCGGAGGATGAAGTCAATTCCCTTATGCACCAGGTGGCAGATGACTATGGTTTGGAGGTCTCCGTGGGACTCCCACAAGCAGCCTCTCATGTGCCAGTCAGTGAGACTGCATCCACTGTTTCTGAAGATGATTTGAGTCGCAGATTAGCTGAGTTGAAAAGCAGGGGCTGATGATGGAAAAGCATGATCAGGTATTTCTGAGGTCCCCACACCGCCTGTTCTCATCTTCCAGGCTCGGTTGGTGATCACCCTCATTCAGATTCCTCACTTCATATTGTTGTTCTTGAATGGAGCTGTCAATTTACCTGTAAAGATGTGCTAAAGACATTATTATGGATAAGAACTAGATCTGGTGTATGTCAGTCACCATTATTTGGCCACTTCACTATGCTGTGGAATCCAGATCCAGAGTACAAGTGGTATGTATTTTTTGAAACTGTTCTATACTTATGACTTCTGGCAAGTAGTCAGAAATATTTTGCTTTTGTGGTTTATGTAGAAGATTTCACTTAATCACCAGACACTGTGACTCTCTTATCCATTGTTGGTTTGTATGCCCCTTTGTATGGCTTAGTGATAAGCAGGCTGCTCAGGGTCTTTGGTCAACCTGAAGGCTGTTTCAGAAGTGTGGATCATGGAACAGGGGCACTCCTGCAGGGGTGACAAAGGTTTTGGTAGTAAGTGTTCAACACTGAATTCTGCATTTGGTGGCATTTTTCAATGTAGTTGATAGTCCTGCAGGGTTGGTGCATTTTAAACCAATTG
>Ga0209611_10003457_pt1 | contig 27369 bp, 13 predicted proteins | sample S1TSphgellanicum_3_FD_187693 | JGI IMG/M metagenome (GOLD analysis project Ga0209611, IMG submission 187693) | Host-associated microbial communities from peat moss isolated from Minnesota, USA - S1T2_Fc - Sphagnum magellanicum MG (SPAdes) (version 2) | ecosystem: Host-associated > Plants > Peat...
AAAGCCAAGTGTTTATCGATCTAAAGTTCCTCCGGCAAATTTGCATGAGGAACTAGAGCAACAAAGAAATTAAAACACAAAAGAAAAAAAGAAAAAAAACTAATATGGATGTAGATCAGTGCATAGATGTTTGGTGGGTACTTAATAGGCATGTGAGTGAGATTAGAAGCTTAGGCTTACAAAAAGTTTGCAATAGTCGCCGTTGTGGGCTTTTTCAGTGTCCCTTCTCTGTCGTTTGCATCGTTGCTAGTTATGGTTGTTGTTGATCCTATTGTAGTTGTAATACAAGAGTAGGAAAAGAAAAAGAAATATCAACAAATCAATAACACAAGAAACCAACAAGCCAAAAAAACCCAGGAAATTCAAAACTAAGAAATCGATCGCTTTCAACATCAAGCGATAAAGAATAATTTTTTTAGAATTAAATTGAATCGAAAATAAGGAAAGAAAATGTAGTGTATGTAAATGGTGGTCGTATAATAACCGTCGTGAGCATCTAGAAATCCAATTTGACTATGGAGGAAACTTTTATTAACAAAGGAATTTTAAAAAAAATTACAAGAGAAGGGAAGAGCTTGGACAAATATACAACTGTCAACAAAGTTGAAACCTTAAATGTTGCAACCCTAGCTTTGGGCTCATAACCAAGGCAAAGGGGTTAGAAAGTTGCGTGCCAAGTGGGAGCCTGGGAGTCAAGGCAAAAAGGTTGCAAGGGTGCGGGCCAAGAAGAAGCCCGAGAGTCACATCACATACTCCCAGGAGTGTAAAAAAGTGTGAGGGAGTATGAGGGAGTGAACCCTCACACTCCCAAGGCAACTCCCACTTTGGGAAATGGAGTCCTGGTGGACTCCTGAAACTTTAGAGAGTGATTTTAGGGGTCAAAACTCAATTTCTTGCGGTGTTTTTAATATCATTAGAAAACTCTTGGAACGTAGATGTCTAAAATGGGCTTGCATTGCTCATTTAGACATCTGAAACACAAGTTATGACCAAAAGAAGGGTCAGGAATCAAATTGTCAATTTGACTCCCAACCATAAAAAATCAAGAATCGACCCAATTTACTTGATTGTAGAGGGCGTGTGACATACCATTGGAAAGTTCTCGATGAGGGCTACAACTTTGTTTTAGATTGCATTACGATCTGAGGTTTGTTCGCAAAGTTATGGGGCCCCAAAGTCATCAGAGTCCCATTTGGCGCGATTTCAGGACTCCCACTCGGGAGTCCCAAGAGAGAAAAGCCATTTGGATGTAGGCTCCGTGGCCAGTCACATAGTATACTATAAGGGGGAAGGTTGTGGCTTCCCCCAAGTTCGGGCTGTGGTGAGTCTAGTGTGTCCGTGTTGCTCGTGGCTCATCCTAGCACCAAGGGTGCTCTAACTATGCACTAACCACTTTGTGTGGGTTATGTGTAAGCCCATGTGAGTGAGTGAAGCTTGTCAACTCTTCCTAATCCCATCCCGGAGCTTCAACACGCCCTTCTACCCCTCAAAGTGTTGTGAGTTAAGGAACGTGCCCCGATTCCTCCTTCTTCCGTTGTTTTCTACTTGGATTCACATTTGAGTCCTTTAAGGAGTTGGGAGTGCGTCATTAAACAAGCCATAACCCTAAAACACCTAATATTGTATAATAACCTAAAAACATACATTAACCCTATGCGTGTACATTAACCCTAAAGGCATGATTAGCATGTCCAGAATCGACTTTCATGTATGAGGCCATGCATACGAGCATGACACAATAACCACCAATAGAATAATCACCAATGAAATAACCATCAATAAAATAACCACCAATAATCACTAATGGCTTATAATGGAATAACCACCAATAGCCACTAATAAAATAACATTAATAACCACCAATATCCACCGATAAAATATATCCACTAGTAGTCAATAATATAATAGCCATCAATAGCCATTAATAGAATAGCTACTAATAACCATTAATAAAATAACCACCAATAACCATTAATAGAATAACCATTAATAGCCACCAATATTATAGGTATAAATAGCCATTGATAATCATCAATAACTCCAAGAAAAAAACAACCATATATTAGAATTGCTTAGGATTACCAAAAATAATCTAGGGTGAAATAAGCTATAATAGACAAAAATAATTTAAGGTGAAATAGGCTATAATAACCTATAATTGTCAATAATAACATAGGTGAAATAGCCTTCAATAGCCAAAAGTAAGTAATAATAGCCTCACATAATAAAAAATAACCTAAAATGAAATAACTTAAAATAGCCAAAAATAACTTAGAATAGTTGTAAGTAGCCTAAAGTGAAATAATTTACAATAGCCAAAAATAACATAAAATGGCCAAAAAACTTACAATAGCTGAAAATAACTTGAGGTGAAATAAATCAAAATAACCAAAAGTAATTTAGAATAATAAAAAATAACATAAGGTGAAATAGCCAAAAATAACCAAAAGTAATTGAGAATATCAATAAATAGCCATAAATAATGTAAGGTGAAATAATTTAAATCATTTAAAAATAACCATATAATAATTGAAAATAGCTTAACATAGGTAGTATTATCATATTAACAAAAATCTTATCCATTTATTAAACGTTTTTTTTTCAAAAGAATGGTCATTGAAATGTTATTGAATAATGATATTCAACTTTTTTTTGTTCAAATGATTTTACACTTTCAAAAGGAAATAAATGTAATTACGTACATTATTAAATTAAAAAAAAAGTAAATTCAAATCATTTCATTTGAACAAAATCTCAATAAGATATGAATTTTCAAAATTTATGTTTTTGTAATGTTTAAAATGAAGTATTTGATAAATAAAATGTAATGTAATATATTATCACAACAAGTGGGGTGGCTTGCTGATAAGGGTGTTTGCCTCCATTCTAAAGGTCAAGGGATCAAACATCACAAGTGGTGTTGTGTGTGGTCAATAGTGGTAAGTTGATCGAATATTCTCTTATCTAGGTCCTCATAATAAGTGCCTAAGTTGATTATGTAGCCTACCTACATAGGTAGTGACACTTGTCAATAAATCATAGGTTGAAAATAATGAAATTATCAATAATATTATATATTAAATAATTTAATTTTAATTTATTTTCCATGATGACTAGTTAATTAACTAGCAAGTGAATGGCTTGGTAAAATTGTATTTCATTTGAAAATAACCTTGTTTCACTAGTACTTAATGAAACAATTCATTATCCATAGCAATTGGTTTTCGTTCACTAGGGGGTTAATCAATTTCACAAGGTAAAAAGTCCAAATTCATTCAAAATCTAGTGAAACCCAAAGTAAACTAAGATGCATTTTGGTGTAGTGCATTTAAAAAACACATTTGTACCGCTTCATCATGTGATTAATTTTTTGGCCTAGTAAATTAATATTTTTTCTTTTCATTCATTTTTCAACAAAATAAATTTATACAATTAATCACTTGAATTGGTTTTGTGAAAAATCCTCTATTTTAATATTGATTTAAACCCACCTTGAATATATGATGTTTAGAAACCAATTAAACAACATTAAAAAACCCCTTTGCATAATCATTCTCAAGGAATAAATATCCAATTTCATAAAAATTAATATCCTAGAAATCATGTGGCATATTGTAGTTGCATCACCTTGTTAGCATGTGGCATGTCCAAGTTGTGACATGTTGATAATAGTTCGAAAACCTTGAACCATGATTTGACAATGGTTGCAACATTTTATTGTTAGGTGACATGCCTAAGTTGTGATGTTGACAATAGTCATAAGACCTTGTTGCTATGTGATATGTCCTAGTCGTGATGTTGACAATAATTACAACACCTTGTTGCCACATGGCATGCCCAAATAATGATATTAATTATAGTTGCAACACCTTGTTGCCATGTGGCATGACATATCATCATGGGGGACTAAATGATGGTTAGTCACAAAGGTTAACAATCCTTTCAATTAACCAATTCCACATCACAAATTGAAGAATAAAGGTCCTTGTTTACTTCACAAAACGCCATAACATGGAGGTGGTCATGGGTATGCATGGCAAGATGTGAGCATAATGAAGATATCCAAGAAAGAAGGCAACAAAATGCTTGTAGGTTGCATTGTAAATGTATAATTGTGACAAATTTCATCTTGGGATTCATGAAATAAAAGTTCTAATAGAAATGTCAAGTTTTGATGGAGGAATGTAAAGAAAGTGCACTATGCACTAACCATGTGGCGATCAACTTTTAAATAAGCTCACAAAGCTTTTAACAAAAATTGGACATAGACCATATCAACAAGAGGAAAACATTTGGATATTCAAATTTAAGGTATGACAATTATAAAAGATATTGTTACCTTCCCTACAATTTTCAATTAACACCATCTCTAATGCAATTTGGAGATTGAACAATTCAAATGCAAACCTATTCTTCACCTTTGAATCCAAAAAATTGAACACACCATGCAATCCAACTTTACACCATAATCACTTCATTTTACAATGTCAACCCTAACAATTGAACATATGAGGCCTTACTTTTAATGAATTACTCCACGCCATCACTGAAGCATCACACGCCTGTTGCATGTTGCTTTTTGCACTCCTTGTTCTTGCCATGAGAGCTTCATGCTCATGTTCATTGCTTGCACATGGTCACAAAACCTCATCTTTCACAATCATGGTATTTTTTCTTTTAGAAAAGCACTTTCAAAAAATGTTCACAACTTTGCACTTGCTTAAAAGCTCTTACACCCTCCTACATAGGCAAAACAAGTTGAGAAAAAACTTGAGCTTGTTGAGGCTTTTTGTGAGTGCTGTTCCTTCACAAGAAAAATGAATATTGAGGATGAAATTAGTTTTTGCATTGATTTTGGTGCAAAAACTAGTTTCAAACCTTGTCATTTTCCTAATTCCATGTGATAATCCTCATTTTTATTCTCATCCCATGTTTGGCCCAATTGGGCCGTTTTTGTCCCTATTGTTGGGTACTTTTATGGTTAACTATGTCATTACAGCCCTTCAGGAACCAATCTAAGGGCTCCATATAAGTTATAACCATTCAATTTAATTATAGGATAATGATAGCACTAGAGGCTCTTCATTGTTTTGAGGTCCCACCACCATGAGGGCGGTAGCCCGAGTGCCCTTACCCAAAAACTTTACGGCCCTTGTGCTCTTACCCAAAAGCATGGAAGAGCCAGAGGGATGCCATTATTCAGCACAATGAACGGGAAATTTTTTTCATTCATCTTTTACTTTCTTCATCGACGAATAAATCAGAGCACAAACTTTACACATCATAAAAATTCTTCTACCGCAAAGGATGCCTGGCAAATATTCTGCTTGACAAGGGACCTCCAAATACAAAGGAAAAAAATTGCCAACTCTTTCAGTACAGGGCATCCATTATTGGCTAATTTGCTTACATGGATGTATTTTTATTCTATGTCACCTGAACACTTGGGCAAATACCCTCAGCCAAACCCTAGGGTAGCTTAAGTTGTTTAGTTTTCATTGCATCATCCCATTTTTAGATGAACAGAAAACTAAACAACGTGAGCTACATAGAGATTAAAGGAACTGTGGGAATTTAAATTGTTAAGATTGTTGGAACATTGAAGGGAATAGGATTCGAATACACTATTTTTGTGGGAACATAAAAGTGAGATGTTTAAGGCTTGCCTTGGGAACAACTATTATAACAACTTTGTGGTTTTTGGGGGGAACTTAACAGAGCTCATGATGCATCTTGTAGCTTTAGCATCTTAAAAGACAAGGCACATTATGCCTCCAAATGTAAAAGGCCTTTTGTAGGATATCTTTAGGCTCACCATAATGTTTAACCTCAATCTTTCATTCTTTACAATGGATAAGGCACATGGGTTGGGGGATCATTCCTCACATGTGACTCAACTACCATCTCATCCTACACCTTTTCTTTAGGGAATGCCCCCAACCTGGGGTGTTACCCTACACAAGTTAAGTATCATGGGAACTTTTATGCAAACAAATTCAGGATGAACTTGTCACCTTATTTCCATATTATATATATATGATCCTTGGACTTCTTAATGGAAAAAGATAGCCAGTACAAAGCATCATCATTTTTAAAATTTGGGGAGATTTTGTAATATTTCATTTGGGACTATGGGTGCATGCATGGGCACAAGCTAGTTTAGAATAGGTAACACTTGAGGAGTGGGGCATTCCCAGAATAGGCTTGTATCCGGGCACTCTAGTGGAATGGGCATTCTGCTTTTCAAAACACCCCACCTTTCATGCAGGAAAAGATCTGCTTAGTAACATGTCCTCCAGATACACCAGAAATTTTTTGCCGGTTCATTCCGAGTAAACAAAATACATCTAAAACAAGGGGTGTGTCAAACTGTGGCCTTGCCATTTACATTAAAAAGTGTCTTAAGGCAAGAGAAGAATTATGGAAACTCAAATATTTCACCATGCAAAGATAGAATCTTCAAAAAGTTCTCTAAAAGAAACCAAAAACCTTCAAAAGATATTACAACTCTCTAACTAATCTCAAGTTTCAACACAAGCCAAAATGTCATCTTTCAAAAATCCTCATATAAAAATAGACCTAGTATTATTTACCTAGGGGCCAAAATCCCTTAAGCTACTATACTCTATAATGAATCTAAACACAATATCCTTGCCTTGGTAGGCAAGGCCAATATGAAGGGTTGGCCATGTGAAGTAAAATCCATGAGATGACCAAACAAACCAAGTGAGTGAACTGGGCTGGTCCATAGCAAAAAGAAATTTTTACTATGGCCAACAGGGAGTTCACAATGAACCTTGAGAATCAATTATGCCAAAACATTAAACAAGAAGACACCACTTCCTACTCTCAACACACACATCCATGGCACCCCTTGAACCTTCTTCATGTGTGTCTGGATCAGTACTTGTGATTTGTATTAATGGTTTGAGAGGTGAATAGTTTAATGCTCAAATAGAATCCAGTGTACGCTGTAACTGTGCCAACTGGGCTTGCACACAGGAAGTAAATGGCTGCACTCATTATGCAGACCTCAGTGAATGGGGCATTGGAATGAAGTTCTGGAGTTCCTAACTTTGTGTGTGTGTGTGTGTGTGTAAAACAAATAACGGATCTCATCAGACACTGTGGTACGTACTGCCACAACAAAAACGAGAATCCCGCCTCGACCCAGTGGCTTCAAAACAATCTGCCTCATCTTCATCGGGTACTGAAGTTCCCTCTCTCCAATAAATCAAATTGAGTAGGTACTGGTAGAAAACTACGAACTCCAGACTTCCCCAATTACTTGACAGAAACTGGCTGTATTCAACTGCCAGCAATGGCATTATAAGTACATGACCATATCTTGGAGGCATGGACAGTGGAAATTCGAATCTACATGAAGAACGTCTACATCTTCAGTGTTCACCAGCTTAATGACACACTGTTGATAAATTTTTACTTGCTGCAGGAACCCAAATTATCATAATCAGTCCAGTATCTATTAAACTTTCAGCATTGGAGCTCCTTCTAAGCCAAGTTACTTCTTTTTCAGCCCACCGTTGATCAGTGTGACAGCTGCAACCCCAGAAGAGACGACAGGAGAAACCGGTCGACTCCCCACCACAGAAAGATGTAACAAAGAAGAAAGGGATGCAAGAAAGAGAACATCCTTAACAGCTTTGATTCTACCTGGGTCAGTCGGCGGTCTCTTTCGTACCAGGCCAACTGACTTCACCTGCCATCCATCCAGATGCAAACCCCAGTACTCAACTCACCCACCCTATGCATGGAGTGACAGCTCAAGGAGCTTACCTCCTCCTCAGTTGCTGACAGACAGTCTCTAGCATTAGCAGACTCTGTAGCATAGCATGGGTGGTGTTTTATCTTAGCAGGTCCCCTTATTATATGCACTTAGCTTGTATTGGTGTTTCTACAGGATTTCCAGAATACACGCTTCTTCGTCCTTAGGCTTTTTTCTGTATATGGTAAGGCCCTGCTATCAGGGAATTATTGTGTGAGCACCGAGGTTGACATCGTAATTTCCTTACAGCAGGGCCTTAGCCTGTGTAACGACTGAGGTAATCAATGGTTTTTAAAAAAAAGTTTCTTTGCAAGGATCTTACTGGCTTACATCCTGTGCCGTAAGGATCTTACAATCTCACACCCTTGACCCTAGGGCTCTTTTTGTAAGCCTGATAACTAAATGTAATCTGCCCTATAAATACACTAAGAATTCTCTTCCAGGTTGTTATGGAATGGTAAGTAACGACAGAGAACCCTAAACCCAAATTCCCAGAACAGACCCATTTGTGCTCCTTACCTGGGTGTTAAGAACCAGCATAATTTTCTTTTTATGAATGTACCACTGTGATTCATTTCAGAGTAGAGGAAGCACCGTTTGTGCAAGGGTGTTGCATGGTGTAAAACCCACCTCTTGTTGTTATTATTATAACTTTCGTTGTTCCCTGTGGTACCCCATGGGTACCCGACTGAAACCTATCAAGTCTCATGGGAAAAAATTCTGCCGGGGTGGTGGGCATTCCGTTTTTCAAAATGTCTGCAAGTCTTTTACATATGGTGATCACAACATGCATTTTCCTAATTGTTTGGGTTACTTTTAGTAAAATAAAGTGCTAAGTTTTTCACTCACTTTGCCCTAAATTTTACTCTTGTAACCTATTTACACATCCCAAGGGGAAGATTACAGCATATTTATTTTAGGACTGTCCAAAGCTTTGATTAAATTATTTTTTTTTGTCATGGGCCAATCAAAGATGCCCATTACAACAGACCAAAAAAAGAACTTTGAGAGTCCCCCCAACTAATTACTATAAGTCACGGAACATCTGGTCATCTTCTAAGTGTGGTCAATCCCTAAACCCTTACAAGATGACCAGGTAAAGTTTAGTAACGGCACAGAATTTTTCCTCTGCAAAGGGTGGGCATTTTGAAAACCCTTTTATTTTATTTTTTTTCCTGTTGTAGGAGAGGAAGGAAAAAACAAATGGCTTGTCACTGAATGGCTCTGCCCTTTAAATGACATCCTTATATATTAGTATTCAACATGCTAAATTGGAAACACATGGTAGTTACATGGTGAAGCCCAAGTGAATCCTTCAGGTATGCCAGAAATGTTCCTATAGTGGACTTCACATGACCTTAGAATGCAGGGATACCAAACTTTGGCTCATTTGTAGGTGCATCACAATGTCTCTACTCTCTTCAGGGCAGAGCCAAAAAAAGTTGGCCAGGTGCTTTTAGGCTCGCTAAAGCCCTCGGCTGGCTAGCTGAGGACTTCACCCTACACTAATGAGTTAGTAAAAATTTCACCTGAAAAATAGTTTATAACAGGAGGGAAACATACTTTAGCATCAATCTCGACTTCGTTCTCTTCTCTCTCTCTCCCTTCTCTGCTTACGAGCTTCTCAGGACTTCCGCGTGAGATGGAAGGGTTTTGGAATGTTCCTATGCTCCACAGGCCCACAGGGATTTGTAGACAATACCGAATCAGTTTCTTTTGCCACTGCGGCTACATTGTTGGAGCTTAGTAATCATCATGAGCCACGTCTCGTTTGGTTTCGAGCAGAGAGACTTCCTGAGGAAATGAGCCGTTTCAAGTCGATTTGGGCTGGGCGCACTTAATCAGATGAGTCGAGTTTTACATGAAGTTTGACAGAAAGAATCGATGTCAGCAGCTAATAGAGCTTTCGAGAACGTCTAGTGTCATCAGCTCAACATCTTTGGATGTTGACCTTCGATCAGTGGAAGAATTTTTCTCTAGTGATCTCACTGTCGAGGTTACACAACACGTGAAGACGCCGGCATTGCCAATTGCAGATACGTCATCGGTATGTGATATTGGTGGTGCTCAATTAGATGACGATGCTAGAGCTTGGCGTCGCCCTCAGATTGAGCCGCGCCAATATCACATCCTGCATTGTATTCCCAATTCTCAGGTGCGTGTGTGTTATTAGGAACTCATACTGCAAGGATTGTTGATTTCTAGAGTGCTTACACATGTGAATGCGCGCAGGAGAAAACTCAGTATGCAGGCAGCTGGCAAACGCTAACTTCTCTTCCGCTCTCACAGGAACAGTTCTGTAGCTGTAGTCTACGAAATATCTGTTTATGTTGTGAAGTCTTGTTTGCCCTAGACTTACGTGTTATCTGAAGCAGCTGGCAGTTTCTGCAGGCCAGTTTGGAGCTAATATCTTGCGTAGCATGTTATGAGCAGGCCAAGGTTGAAATGCAGTGTACGTCCAGCAAATGCAATGGGAACTGTGGTATTCTTGCTTGCATGACAGGTGATGCAAGATCCAAGCTAGCACAGATCTGCAATTGGTTGTAATTTTCTCAAGTGCATACATAGATCTTTGAAAAGATGTCCCGATCACTGTACTCAAAGCTTGCAACAATTCAATAGAGGAACTATATTATTCATCTTTCGTGTATCATGAGCAGATCAAGCTTGAAACCAATATCAATCTCATCTCAATGAGAGAAGTGACAAGTGAGTCAGTGTCATGTCATTCCTACACAGCATAATGAGAATATGGAAACCGTTTCAGTTGGCCGATCAGAGGTTATTTTGTCAATGTGCACCGTGTGTGTGTAGTGTGTACATGCGAAGTTATTGGAAAAGAAACTCCCTGTGATTGCAAATCCGTCTCAAGCGTCCATGAGAAACTGCTTCCAAGCTCATGTGGCGGCATTCATGAATGGAAGATGCTTTAGGAACGAGAAGGCGGGTGGGAAAAAGCCAATAACAAACAAACAAGGAATTATAATGCTTTCAACAATGAATGGATTGAGCCGACTGAAACCAACAACGCACTGTAGACATATAATAATGTCTCCAGTTAGCCCCTAGTCTGCAAGCTGCTGTCATTGAATTACATCCCGTTCCTTCCTCTAGTCATGTCCAAATTTTGTCGACACCAAAGCAGCTGCAAGATTGCTCAAATCTTCTTTAAATTAATAGTCTTCAATTCAAGTTCTGCTGCCGTCAGCACTGATGCGTTTTTTTTGAAAGATGTAAAGCTTCAATTTTAAATGATATCTGCAGAAAGTGGCGATGATAATAATAATTGAAAAATTTGCAGGTGTTCAGATGGAAGTATGTACGTCGTTTTGAACTCCATCTGAGGCAAAATGTCCACGAGGAAATAGGATGACATCATGGGTATTAATTAAATTGCTGCAGAATACAAACCTTTTGCACTATTTCATTTCCCTATCTAACATAGAATCTGAAAGATCAGGCACATGGACCATCATCTCTAGTAGCTGCACCGAATCCTACAGCCTAGGTAGGACTCCACTGTAGTGTTTAATTGGAATATAAATCCCATAAGATAGTTGCTTACGTGAGCTGTTTGAAATACTGTAGCAACCTCAAAACTCTGCAAAGCAATTCAATTCAATTCACAGCACAGGGAGAAAGAAAGACTGATAACAAACAAAGGCCAGGCAGTCTAGGACGGTAATGTAAGAAGATGGAAAACAATAAACGCTCCTGCTGAGAACACTTACTAACATTTTCTTCCCCTGTCGATTTCACTGCCAAGAAGTTTAAAACTTTTGGTGTGGCCTTGAAGCTGTTACTGTAGGGAAGGGTCCTTCTAGGCTTGGAGTTTTATGGGGTTTACCTCTCTCTCTCTAGTTCATATGCTTCATGTGACTGGTGAAGGGTTCGGTTCTTAGTGGGTCCCTTTCCTCCTTGTCGGCAGCCTCTTTTGGGCTGTTTGCTTGCCTGGACTTTAGTCCTTGGCCCTTTTTCTCTCCCTTTCTTGGGTGCTTTCTTTTTATAAAGTTTGGCAGGGTTTCATCATTGAAGCTGGCTCTCAATCAACAAGTACTTGTCTGGCACATAAAAATTGCAGGCAAGTCACCTTTTATGAGGAGGAGAGAGTTAAACGAATTTTTTAATAAAAAAACCTTTTCATAGAAGAAGGAAAAAATTCTCTGTCAGGGGGAACCTAGTTTTTCAACACCAATAGACTTGATCAGGGAATGAATTCCAATGGCTAGATACCAGCTTATATTCTTATGTTCTATATTTTGTCTCTAATTTTCATTTAGAGCAACTCCACTCAGTATGTGACCCTGCAAATAAAATTAGACAAAGAAAACATAAAAAAACATATTGGTTTGGCTCAGCAAAATAGTTTTTGCCCAACACTTTTGCACAGTTTGCTAAGGCTGGTAAAACTTAAATAGCACTTTGTCATGACTTATTATACTACTATTACCTATCAAAGGCCATATTTTTTCATGATGAGGTTATGTATCTCTAAAGATGCATCTTGCACTGGAGTGTAGTGTTTCGGCCTGGTCATAAATAAAAAAATTTGTGGGTATATACACTAGTGGTCTGGTCTACCTGGGTTTCTAAGTGACAAGTTAAGTATGTTTTAAAATATTCTCACTTTTTTTTTTTGGCAAGAGTAATAATACCTACGACTTAGGTAAGTAAGTATTATTCTGTAGTCAATTTAGTTTTTGTTTGTAAAATGTTTCAGTTTGCTAAGTTTTGAAAGTCCAAAGCAAAGTGCAGCACGAAGTAATTAGAGCCACAATAATGGACTTTATTAGTTATGGCGTCAGCACTACCTACTTACTTAAGTGGTGAGCTTTCTGTCATTTAGGACATTCTTGATTAGCGAGCTCCGCAGTGAATTCCTGAACTCTTTGTACAAAACTGAGTAAAATTGATTGCGTCATGCAAACTGATAGAGCCACATCCCAGATGCGAGGTACAAGTACTTTGCTGCTGCTGCTGCCGCCTACTTAGTATACGACCAACCGCTACTTGTCATAGCAGCTCTGCAACCAGGCTCCAGCTGACAGCAGGAAACAAAGCTTTGCTGCTGCTGCTGCTGCACCGTCATGACTTTATGTAAATTATAAAGTCATCTCATGTATTATGGCGGATACATATAACCAAAAGTCATGACATGACTTAGCAGCTCCTAAGCAGTGGTGGATAACCACTCGTGTCTATGTCTCGCAATTCGAGGCAGTTTCTAATTGTGCTGTGGCGCGCCATGGAAATGCTGGAAGTCTGGCAGAAAACTCACAATTGCCGGGGAGAATTCATTCCTGTTGTCACTTGTGATCAAACTGCCCCGCAATGTAGCCGAAACCGAGGCTGATGAGAGTGCAGATCATGAATCCTGCATGACAGAGAATACAGTTAGGAGCCGCTGCAGCCTGCCTGCATGGATAGCAGTGATGGGTGAGAAGACTTTGCATGTCGAAAACGTCAGTTGAACTGACATCGGGACTAGTAGTTCAATAGGGGCAAATTAAACACTGAACAATCAATATTCAGATGTAAGAAAGCTCTCTAGATTGCAGGGGCAGAAGACAGTGCACAAGCGGTGGGTCTAATTGAACCCCGGACTTGATCTCCATAGCTTTGCATCAAGCAAGACATATAACATAGCCGAAATCAGTGTTGTCAAAAATTTTGCTTACTCAACCACTAAGTTACATCAGGAAATCATGAATGTGAAAATTATCAATAAGAAACAGAAAAAGCCTATCCAAGCATTTCTCCAGCGTACAAACTTGAACCACCCATACCCAGTCAGCATTAAGCAAGAAGTAAGAGTCCACACAGCAAGTATATTACAGCAAGAACAAAGGAGGTATAGAGCCAGCCAGTATGCTCAACCCTAGTTCTGCCAACCTGATATTGTACAGGGGTTGAAGCCAGCGATAATATACGCCCTCACTCAGTATGTCTTGAGCTAGTATGCTTCACAGGCGCTGTACCAAGCTGGTATGAAATTTTGAAAAGAGACCCAATACCAATATCATGCTGGTATGAAATTTTTTTACGAGATCCAATACCAACATCATGCTGGTATGATTTTATTTGAGGAGATCCAATACCAATATCATGCTGGTATGAAATTTTTTTAAGAGATCCAATGCCAATATTATGCTGGTATGAAATTTTGAAACAAGATCCAATACCAATATCAATGTGCTGGTATGAATTTTTTTAAAGAGATCCAATACCAATATCATGCTGGTATGAAATTTTGAAAAGAGACCCAATACTGATATCAATGTGCTGGTATGAATTTTTTTTTAAGAGATCCAATACCAATATCATGCTGGTATGAAATTTTGAAAAGAGACCCAATACTGATATCAATGTGCTGGTATGAATTTTTTTTAAGAGATCCAATCCCAACATCATGCTGGTATGAAATTTTGAAAAGAGACCCAATACTGATATCATACTGGTATGAAATTTTTAAAACAGATCCAATCCCAATATCAGGCTGGACCTATGAATTTTTTAAAAGAGATCCAATACCAATATCCAGCTGGTATGAATTTCTTAAAGGTCCAATAGCAAGTTTTTAAAAAGTTACCGACTGTTGGTATGTTCAAATTATTTTATGTACAAATTCATTTGAAATTGGTTTAAAAACATTTCAGAAAATGATCATTTATTTGCAATTGTAGTTTCTTTTTAATGCACAATTGGATGATTTGTAGAAAAGACTAGTACAATAAGAGATATAAAATTAATTTTTTATGTTGAAAGATTGTTAAAATAGCCAAAATTTAAAGGAATTGAATGTTTGGTCAAAAGATAAAAAATAAACACGTCATAAAATGCATTTCAATTTTAATTTGAAAAAAAAAATCGTGTAATCTATTGAATGTTTAAAATTGAAATCATTTTTTTTTGTTTTCACTAGAATCTTCATATGAGTGATCAAAATAAAATAATGTCATTAAATATTTATAGATTAAATTTCAAAGGCATATATGCAATTTTAATTTTGAATCAAGAATTTATTCATGTGAACATAACATTTAAAAAGAAATTCAAGGTGAAAGCGAGAGTGCCAAAATTGTCAAGTTACAAATCTTGCCATTTTGCAAGCTTTTAACTTTCTAATTTCAATTCCAATTTGAGAGTTTTAAAAAGAAAAGTTGTAGCCTTTGAAAATAATTTACAATGACACTTCACGCTCTTCAATCATAACTTATTTGACCTCTTTATTGGACAATTAAGTGGTTGGGGATTGTTTTGGCGATTTGACTTCCAGCCCTTCAAATAACAATAAATTGAATTGTTAAAAAATATTTCAAGCTTTTGATGAACAAGAATGAGATATTGATGGCTAGATTGGTTTTTTTTTGTGAATTAACAATTTTTTAGCAATTAAATCTTGAGTTGTTAAATTGACTTTGGGTTTAATCAAGTTAAACATTGAATAATCCCATTTTGAAGATCCCAAGACCAAATGATGGAATGATTGGTGCTTTGAAATGCACATATATCAAACTCAAATGGAAAAATGAACCTTTTTTTTCTTTTGATTTCCAAAAACAATGAATATTTTTTTCCATTTTGTTGTAAGAAAACTATTTTTCCAATAATAATAATAATAATAATAATCACAAAATAATAATAAAATTCCACAAATAAATTATGGTATAAGCCTCCTCATGAATGTATTTAGCATTTCAAAGATGAAAGTCATGTCATAGCAAACTTTTAAAGATCATGTTTGGAATTCTTTGTTCAATTCTCTTGAAAAATGCATTTATCTTTCCATATTTTAACAATTGTAGGTTTTCATTAATGTCGTTATAGGGTACATTCATAGATAAATGAACCGTGGTGCACCCTAAGAATCATGATAGGGAATCTTGAGTTTTACCAAGTTGATGTCACTATTACAAACATTGTCTTTTTCTACCCAAACAAGATGACTACATAATAAAAAAAGACCAATTGTTGAAGAAAACACATATTAGCATATTAGTCATATTGAACATGATTAAGTTGTTAATGTATGGACACATGTCATGTTCCTATTGACTAAAAAATAGTATGTGCTAGTTGATGTGCATTGTTATTTAGTTTTGACTTAAAAGTAATGTGTGTTAGTTAACATAACCAATTGATGTTAATTCATAAACAACGTAAATAAATTTAATTTAAAATTATTTAGGAATGTAGAATGTAGGCTTAAAGATGTAAACCCACTAAGCATGTAGACCTTAGGGCATGAACAAGAAGGAATTGAACCCTTCACATCCATGGTGAGAAGCCAAGGCATTATCCATCCAACCATCAGTTCACGTGATGGGTAATTACACACTACAATGTATTTTTATGGAAATCAATGTGATAGTTTTTTCTAGGTGATACAAATATTGTCGAATTAATATAACTCAAATGCATTTGATTCATTGTTTTAAATGTTTTGATAAATTGAAAGCATGTTTTAATCCTTCCAATTTTGAAAAAATCATGTTCAAAAAATCAATATTCAATCCAAAGTGGACTTTACAATCTTGGTGACATCAAGTGTCATAATCCATAAAAATATATGGATATGAACTTTTTGCTTATGGTGGAATTAGAGAGTGTGTTCACAACTTTGGGAAATCCCACATTTTAGGGTCTATTACTTAGGATGGAAAAAATGTAGTAAATTAATCTTTTAAAAGATTTGTCTTCACTCAAAAATGGTTAATATGGTGAATAACAAATGTTTGCATGTGGTGAAAAATGGAGAATGATGATTTTTGGGGAAAAATGTCAAATAAGCCATCGTACTCAATGATGTAATTTGCAATGCTAGCAAAATAGGGTTAAGGCATGGCAACATAGATTTCATTGAAGCTTCTCATGCATCTTTATAGATAATGTGTGTGACATTCTTGCTTGTTGTTTGAACAACACTTGTGGCACTAGGGTAGCATGTTGTTTTTTAATTTGCTCATAATGTGACTACAAAAAATTTCTACCTTCTTTGACTAATGAAAAACAATTGATATAAAAACTTTGATCAACCCATTTCTATGATGAAAATTTTTTTGGACATTGAATGTTCAATTATAGGTGGCAAGTTCTTAATGGCACTAATGCAACAAAAAAAAATAATTGTCTTATGCTCAATATACTATATCTTGAGATGCTAGCTATAAGAAATCCATTTTCACATTAGTTGGTGAAAATCTTATTTGATATATATATATATATATATACATCCAAAGATTTTTGGCATTGCATTCTATCACCCTCAACCCATGTTTACAACCATTTTTTCTTAATCAAATGTGTTCCATGCTATTGGTTTAAAGTTGTTATTGATAGATCATTCATTAAATGGATGAGCTTTTGGTTATGTTCTTTTTCCTTTTTATAATATTGAATAATGTAGACAATGGATAGAGATTTTGTTAAACCTTGGTCAACCCATTTCTATGATGATTTGTTTTATGGGACATTGTTGAACTATAGGTGGTAGGTTTTTGATGGTGGCAACAAAATGTTAAGTTTCCTTGCACCCATATATCTCCATGCTATAACTACAAGAGATCCATTTTTAAGTGAGTATTTCAATATTTTGTGTGATAGGGATATGAATAAACAATTCAAATATTTATAGATTATGCATTCCATCAAATTTTCAGCTTTTGTCTACCATTATCTTTTATTAATCAAATGTGTTAGACATAGTGTTGGTCAATAGGTTGTTATATTTAACATTGGATTAATATTGTGTTGCATACATGGGTAACAAGATGTTAGTAACTACAAGGGAGGGTAAAAGTAAGACAAGGGCTCCATCAAAGTTCAATGTAATCAAATTAATTCAAGATTAGTTGAAGAAAGTGACACAAAATGTTCAACAACACAAATGTCATAATGCATTGAAAGCAATTGCCTTATGTCAAGAAGAAATTGTCAAAACACTTACAATGACAAAGAAGATCTTATGAAATAGAGATCAAAGGAAGACTATTTCTACAATTGTGAAAACTATTTAGAAAAAGTTGCGATCTTGTCAATGCAATTCACTAATGGAATCATGCAGAAATATATGTAGGTTTTTAATAGATCATTATTGAATATGTGACTAATAATTAATGACTTTGACACTCGCACTTGGAGTGGTACAAACTTGGAAGGAATTTTATGTGCTAATTGGAATTTTGAATTGGGTTATTAGTGTAACTCAAAGGATTATTGTAAAATTATGTGTAGTTTTTTGACATCACAATTGATTCAATGCAATTCATAAAGACTTCATGAACCCTACATTTGGAGTGCCATAGACTTGTATGGAAGTTGATGTACCCACTAGAATCTAAATTGAGTTATTAATGTATGTCAATGGATTATGACATAGTTTTATGGAGTTTTCTTACATCACTTGTCACTAAATGTGATGCATAAGGACTTTGATACATGTTCTTGCAGTGTTAAAAATTTACAAGAACTCTTACGTACCCATTTTTTGTTATTAATGTAATAGGATGGATTGTTACAGAATTTTATGTAATCACTTAATGTACATCATCTTTCATAGTGCACACCCAACCTCTTCAATAGACTCAAATGTGAGTCTAAAATGAAAAACAATGGAAGAGTAGGAAGTTGGGGCACATTCCCTAGCTCGCAACGAGGGTAGAAAGGTGTGTTGGAGTTCCAGAATGGGATTAGGAAGATTGATAAGCACTTCAATCACTCACACGAACTTGCACAAACTAAATAACAAGTTGGTTAGTGCATAGTTGGAGCACTTTTGGTGTTAGGACAAACCACAGGCAAACTTGAACTCACAAAATTCACCACGGCCTGGACTTGGAGGAAGCCACCACCTTCCCCCTTATAGTATACTATGTGCCTCTCCATGAGGCCCACATCCACCAAATGGCATTTTGTTTCGGGACTCCCAAATGGAAATCCCAAAATTCCCAAATTTGGGACTCCCACAACTTTGGGGGCCCATAATTTTGTGTTCAAACCTCTGATCGAAATGAGGTTTAAAGCAAAGTTGTAGCCCTCTTCGAGAGTTTTCTAACAATATGTTGCACGTCACCTTCACTCAAGGAAATCGAGCCGAATCCTGACTTTTAGTCGCAATTTGACTCCCGGCCTTTCTTTTGGCCATAACTTGTGTTTCAAGTGTCGAAATGGGTCATGCAAGACCATTTCAAACATCTAAGTTCCAAGAGTTTTCTAATGATATAAAGAACGTCTCAATACAATGAGTTTTGACCCCTGAAATCACCTTTTGAAGATTTGAAAGTACATTGGGACTCCAACTCCCAAAATGGGAATTCACATGGGAGTGTGAAGGTTCATTCTTTCACACTCTTTTGCACTCCTAGGAGCATGAAATGTGACTCCCAAGCTCAATCTTGGCCCGCATCTTTGTAAACCCTTGCCTTGGTCATGAGCCCAAGCTTAGGGTTGCAACATTTCATTTAATGTGACTTGTATGAACTTTGAAGTATCCATTTAGAGTGATAGATCAAAATCCAATCTTACATACTCATAGTTTAATTTAAAATTTTTATAATGTAATGCATGATACATGGGCTATTGAAGTGATGTGAGGGACTACAATATTATTTCTTGTAACACATTAACAAATGTATTTTTGTTATGCAAATTAAGTTTTTCTTAAGATTCCAAGCTGCCCATCTTAAAACAAGTGTTGGGCAAAAAGTTTTTGAATTGTTAAAGTCATTTTTTGTTAAATCATTAAAAGATAAAAACACTTGTTGCCTATATTTATCACATTAAGATGAATGAATTACAATTGGCATTGAATTTAATGAGGACATGCAACATTGTCCATGGGAACCAAGTGTGTAACTATGTTTTTGATGATGTTTATGGTTTTGATTGTTAACCATGCCAAGTTTAATAAAATGTACAAGGGCATAACTCAATTGTGGGAGGCAATGGTGTGCCCAAAAAATGAGTTCAATGAATGGTAAAAACGTAAATGCTTGTTTGGGAATTGTTCAAGGTGTGGGGTAGAAATTTTACCATTATTTCCACATGAAGTTATTAGATTCGATAATGTTTTAATATAGTGGAGGCATTTTGCTCTTGAAACAACCATGTCAAGCAGTACATTAAAGAAGTTAAATTTAGTGTAGAAAACATGTCATTAGATTAATTTATTGATTATATGAAGCAAAAGTTGTAGCATTTTGTAAGATGCAACTTTGTTGCAAGGTGGGAAAACAAGCAATTCAAATTTGCATCAAGTCTTTTCTAGCCAACACATTGGTGTCCATAATTGATATTATTGTTAATTTCTCATTTGAAGTGCAAAATGAGGTCCAAAATATGCATTGGCATATGTATTAGATATCAATTTTGGTACATATACGTTTTTGTGACAATTCAACTTTAGATCCATTTCATGGAAAATCCCATATTCTTACAAACTATCACCTTTACATTTGTCATGATTAAAAGCACGATTCTAAGTTTGTTCATAACTATTTCAAATTGCATTAGCAATATATGGTGGATCATGAATATGCACCAAATTGGCATTGGGTGTGGAATGATGGTTGTGCTTCCCAATTTAAGAGTAACGAGCCATGGTTTTTTGTTTCAAGGTATCCAGATATGACTGGAGGTTGCAAAATGATGTGGAATTTCTTTGGTAGTGGTCATGGGAAGGGACTCCATGATGGGGCAAAGGTTGTGGTGAAAAGATTTTTTTGGAAATAACAATTCAATTTTCATGGTGTGAAGTTGCAAAATGTTTAGGAGGTGATTGTTTTTTTGCATGAACAATTGTCCAATAAACTAGAATCATATTATTATAGTTCATGAAAGTCATTACAAAGAATTTTTTGGCATGTGAAAACAAAAGATGTTGTTAGGGTATTTCTTTTGTTCACTTGTGATCTTGTCAAAAGGACAATGAAGATCCATTCAATCTATTTTTATGAACATAAATAGCCTCACTCAACTATTTGTTAAAAATTTGGCATGTTTCTATGAATTGCATGCTTCTATGAATTTTGTTTGGATAATCACTATAGTGAATGCATTGATACCCAATGGATAGGCCAATGGGTGCCAAAGGTTCTACAACCTACAAATATTCAATCTTTGCAAGATGCCATGAATGAAAGTTGGGATGGAGATTGGCACTTTGGAATAGTAAATGGGTTTTGAAAATTAGTTTTTCCTCTTTGCATTTTTTTCATTTATGTATCATTGTTCTCGTATTGATTTGACTTTGGGTTTGTACATATTGTGTAGGTGATGAATTGGTTAATGTTTGGGAAGTTGGTGACAACTTAGCAATTAATGTCGACAATGACAATTTTAAAGGTGTGTATTTATATTTGATTCCTTGTACAAAAACATTTTTAAAGGTACAAGAAAAAATTTCACAAATAATTGGGAAACATTTTTTTATGAAAGTGATGACGTTGTAGTAGATATATATTCATTACACTAATATGTGTCCAAGTTTACTATGTGTTTCATTAGATTTTGAGTGTAATTGAACAAATTTACCATGGTGAAAATGGCTAACCCCGTAATAAATAAGGACCAATTGTTACGGACATGGGAATTCATTAATAACTAATTGAATTCGTCAGCAATTAATCAAATAATTCACTAATAGTTGAATCATTAATAATAAATTCACTAATAATTAAAGCACCAATAATAAATTCATTAATAGTTAATTACAAACCTAAGATAAGCACCTAAGAACCTTCACTAAGCTACTGAACCTAAGTTAGGAACCTAGTTCACTTAAAAACCTAGCCCACCAACCTAAGGTGCAAGTGTGAAAGTTTGAACCCCTCACTTCCTTTCACCTCCATGTTTAATGAACAAGCTTTTAACCATTCAAACACTATTTAAATGAATGATATTTTTTTGTAATCACATATTATTATGCTCTTTTTTTTTACCTTGGCTATTATTAACAATGATTGGTTATTATTGGCTATTTTCCATTATTTTACCATTGGCTATTATTAGTTATTCCATCGTAGGTTATTGTTGGTTATTTTAGGTTATTTTACCATATGTTATTATTGGCCATTCTGGGTTACTTCACCATAAATTATGTTTGGTTATTTTATCATAAGTTATTGTTGGATATTTTAATCATTCTACCATAGGTTATTGTTAGTTATTCCATCATAAATTATTGTTGGTTATTCTAAATTATTTTACTATAGACTATTATTAGTTATTCTAAGTTATTTTACCTTAGGTTTTTTAATTTTATTTTAGGTTATTTAAATTATTACACCTTAAGATTAAATAACATATAATAATTTAAAATAAAATAACCTAAAATATAACCTATAATAAGTTTGGATATGCCTTATAATATTTTAGGTAAAATAACATATAATAACCTAAGGTATAACTTATAGTAACCTAAGGTAGCCTAAAATAATCTAGGGTATAACTTAAAGTAGCTTAAGGTATTAAAAACAACATAAAATTAAACTTATTTACCATAATAAGTTATAATAATTAATTATGTTAATTAATAATGAAACATGATGGTTACATAATGACCTTATAGTGAAAGGACTTTAACTAGGGTGAAATCAATTTATTTCACTTTTAAAGTTCATATTGATTGAAGCCAATGAACTCCACCCCACTTTTATATTAATGATGATTAGAAATGGAGAAATAATCAATCTTCCTATGTTTCGCTAAAAGATTCACATATTGTCTTATATATTCACATTTGATAAGGGTAGTAAAGTTTGTGATGCCATCTAAGAACCATTATGTAATTGAAAATGATGTACCGTATGAATTCAAACCATAGGATGTCCATCAAAATGTTAATCAAATTATTATTTCTATGGAAGTGGATGATTAAATGCAATGGAAATTTTTAAGATGTTTAATTGGTTTAACCTTTTTATCGGTTCTACAAATCCATGTATAATTTTTGTTCCCTAAAATTTGGTGGGTCGTTAAATAGATAATTCAAAACAAGGAGTTATGTTCAATGGGGCTTAATTCCCCTTTGAATTCAAGTGCATGTAAACCAATAATATGTCATTTGATTCATACCACACTTGGATTGGGGTTCAAAAGGTTTGGCAAGTTTTGCAAGTATTATAAAGATAGGTGTTGTACAACTAAAGTTGGGGAAGGTGATGTTTCTATTAATGGCAAGTTAGATTTGAACCTTTCATTCATCCAACCATTTAGCTTTTAGGTGTCAACCTCTTGAATTGTTAATTGATTATACTTCCACCAACTGAATTATCAAGTCTAAAATGTAATCACCAAGCAAATGTACTTCATTGTCAACCTATTAAAAGGATATTCATGTTCAATAATTTGTTTTTCAAAAACAACAAGATGCATTAGGTTTTTTGAAGTCATTATAAAATGAATATTGGTTTGAAGTTGAAATTATTATTTGCGGGTTGTTGATAAGAAAGGACTAACAAGTAGCTGAATGACTACCATATGAAACTTTATCCAAAGTAAGCTTTTAGTGCAACTTCATTCAAACAACATGGGTAAGTGAGAATGTCCTTACTTACTCATGTTATTCAAGCTCAATTTAATCATGTTTTATAATAGTGGAGGTTCAAATTGAAGTTGGTAGTCCTTGTATGGTGTTCAAGATATGTAATATCTTTCTTGAATTAATTATGGGCAATGGCAATTATCAACAACTAGGAATGTATGTATCTCTGATGGTGTGGGGATCTTATTCATTTCAAACATGTGAGAGTTATTGGTTTCCTAAACATGAAGGTTTGTTTATGTGATTTATATCAGAGGGATGATTTGTTGTATAAAGCAAGGGATTAGTTAAATGTATTTTGGGGCTTTGAAAGTTAAGGAACCATGCATCATTTTGGACCAATTTAAAGGGATTGATCTTTTAAACATTCACCAAAATTTAAATTGTGAACCTTGATTCAAATTGTAATTTTGATGTTTTTAATTAATGTGAAGGTAGTAGATAGTTAATAATATCAAGATAATACACAAAAGACCCAATTAGTGGGTTGAATGGGCTTAACTTATAAATTTACGAGGTATAAATTCAAAGCGAAAATGTGAAGGAACTTCAAATCATATTTAGGTTGAATTATGTTGACAAATCATGATTGAAAATTGATTTACAGGACTATGCAAGAATGGGTGGAGCAATTCACCACACAACCAAAGTCCCTATTTATTCAAAATCTTGGTCAAAAATTGGAAATTACAACTAATTTACACTAATTTACATTGATTTCCTACATAATTTTCCATGTCATTAATGGCACATCTATAGTTTCTATTTTTTTAAACATCTAAACAAAAAAATCATAAAATATTTCTTCCTCTAATATGATATGGACTTATGAGAAAATGTTCATGATTAGCCCATTCAAAAGTCCATAAGTATAGTTTTAAACTTCAACTCATTATTTATTTTGTTCTTACATTTTTTTGATATGATATTTTGCTAATCAAAGTCCCTAACACATACCTCATCAATCAATGGACCATAACATAATCCATATGGAAATGTTAATAAAAGATGTAGTCCATGTGTTTTGAATTCAAAAGTCCACGGTTTTTACGATTTTAAAAATTTTATAAAATGATTTTATGCATCACATAGATATTCAAGTTAAGATATTTAAACCAAATCCATTTTAATAAATATAAAACAACATGGGCATTGCAATGGCAACCACAAGGCATAATTGTTTGGCGTGACACCCAAATTAGTCCACCCATTCATGCATCCACCCTTATAACCACTAGGATAAATGGGTTAAAACATATTATGCGTGCACCATTTTTCACCTCTTTTCACCCCAAAAAATGATGTATAACAAGTATGATAGGTATGTAATAAATTGACAACTTGATGGCATCTTTTGGAAATCCTACACATAAGAATAAAAAACTTTAGAATGTGCATGACACATTTTAGAACTCAAAACTCACAAAGTTTCATGTTTGTGATTCATAACACATTACCAAACAAAACAATAATAAAATGCTCACTTATAAAATCTCTTCTTTTTTCTTAGGGTAATGATTTTATCCCAACAAAAAGATATTATTATGCATTTATTGTTCAAAAAGTGCCCCAAAAAAATTGAATTGATTTTCAACCAAAAATTTTAAACTTTTACATGGTCTTACATTAAGTTGAAATAATATCATTCACCACAAAACTCCACCTTTAACTTTAATTTTCAAATATATTTGAAAATTTTCATACTTTGTGACATATTTATTTTGACACAAATATAATTCATATGTTCAATTTCAAAAATATTTATTGAAGTTTCATTTTAAATAAATTAGTTTAAGTCTATAATTAATGCAAAGTATACAGAAATTAACAAAAATAATCTAAGATGTGATGTACACATTTACAAAAAAAACCAAATGTAGAATTTTATGTTTATGACTTCAATTTTTGGGGGTGTAGTGCAATTACTACAAAAGTGGGGTGTAATTCATTAGCCTAAATCACTATGAGACTTTGAAAGTGAAATACATTCATTACATTTTTGTGGTTTCACCTTGGTTAAAATTATTTCATTATAATATCATTATGTAAACATCATGTTTCACTACTAATTGACATAATTCATTATTATAATTATTATAAGAAATAAATTAAATTTTATGTTGTTTTAAATACCCTATATATATTACTTTATGATATACCTTATATTATTTTAAGCTATTTTAATTATTCTAACTAACCCTAGGCTATACCTTAGGTTATTTTATTTTAAATATAATAATTTAAAATAATATTAAATAAAACATAATGTCCTAAGGTAAAAGAACTTAAAATAACCAATAATAGCCTTTGAAAAATAATTTAAAATAACATATAATATAATAACTACCAATAACCTATGATAATATAACCTAGTATAGCCAATAATAACTTATAATACAATAGTCATAATATAACATAAAATAACCAACAATAACTTATAATATAATAGCCACAAAAGTCATAATCTAACTTATAATAACCATCAATAGCCATTAATAAAATAATTATTAATAGAATAATCATCAATAGCCACTAATATAATAACCATTAATAATCATCAATAGCCACTAACAGAATAACCACTAATAACCACTAACATTATAACCATTAATAATCATCAATAACCATTAATAAAATAGTCACCATTAACCATTAATAGAATAATCACCAATAACCATTAATAAAATAGTCACCAATAGCCATAAATATAATAACCATCAATAACAATTAATGTAATAGCCATTAATAATCAACAATAATCATTAATATAATAACCACCAATAATCACTAATATATTAACCATTAATAATTAACAATAATCATTAATAGAATAACCACTAATAGCCACTAATATAGTAACCATTAATAATCAACAATATTCATTAATAAAATAACCATTAATAACCATTAATATAATAGCCATTAATAATCAACAATAATCATTAATAGAATAACCACAAATAACGAGTAATATAATAGCCATTAATAATCAGCAATAATCATTAATAAAATAACCACTAATAATGATTAATATAATAGCCATTAATAATCAGCAAAATTCATTAATAAAATAACCACCAATAACGATTAATATAATAACCATTAATAATCAACAATAGTCATTAATATAATAACCACCAATAACGACCAATATAATAGGCATTAATAATCAGCAATATCTAATAATAAAATAACCACCAATAACGACTAATTAATAACCATTAATAATCAACAATATCCATTAATAAAACAACCACCAATATCAACTAATATAACAACCATTAAGTATCAACAATATCCATTAATAGATAACCACTAATATCGATTAATGTAATAGCCATTAATAATCAATAATATCCATTAATAAAATAACCACCAATATCGATTAATATAATAATCATTAATAATCAACAATATCCATTAATAAGATAATTACCAATAGCCATTAATAGAATAACCATTAATAACCACAATAAAATAACCATTATAGCCACTAATAAAATAGCTTCCAATAGCCATTAATAGCCCCAATAAAAAAAAATCTAATAGCCACCAATAGAATAGCCACCAATAGTCACATATTAGAATTGTTTAAAATTGTTTAAAATAATATAAGGTGAAATAATCTATAATGGACAAAAATAATTTAAAATGAAATAACTTATAATAGCATAGAATTGTCAATAATAACATAAAGTGAAATAACTTTCAATAACCAAAAGTAACCAATAATTGTTGCAATCTTAGCCTTGGGCTCGCGACTAAGGCAAAGGGCTTGCAAAGGTGTGGGCCGAGACTAAGTTCGGGAGTGGCATTTTCATGCCCCCGGGAGTGCAAAAGAGTGTGAGGGAGATGACCCTCGCACTCCCAAATGAACTCCCATGTTGGGAATTGCACTCTTGGTGGATTCCTGAATGTTTAAAAAACGATTGCAAGGATCAACACCCAATGGCTTGAGGAGTTTTCCATATCATTAAAAATCTACTAAAATATAAATGTCTAAAATGAGCTCGCATGACCCATTTGGACATACGAAACATAA
>Ga0209611_10003458_pt1 | contig 27358 bp, 12 predicted proteins | sample S1TSphgellanicum_3_FD_187693 | JGI IMG/M metagenome (GOLD analysis project Ga0209611, IMG submission 187693) | Host-associated microbial communities from peat moss isolated from Minnesota, USA - S1T2_Fc - Sphagnum magellanicum MG (SPAdes) (version 2) | ecosystem: Host-associated > Plants > Peat...
TCTTCAGCAAAATGGTTCATCACATTTGTTCCTTCTCCCCAACAATGTCAAAACCCATTTGCTGGTGAAGAAGGCTCTCCTCACTGGACTGATTCCATGGCCCATCATCCTTACAACCACACTACTACTGTTGTAGTCTAGAGCCATACCCACATTGTGCAATAAGTAAAATGTGGAGAATTTGAGCTTAGAAGCAGCTCACAGTGACCAAAGGTCACGGGTTCCCACTAGTTTATTATGATGTTTTTAACTTTGCACATCATGTTGATGATTCCTTATGACCAAATATTATTGTCTCATAAACCACGTGAAACAATTCATGCAAAAATATATGAACTTCATAATTGATTGTTAAGTGAGTTAAACAATAAACAATATTTAAATTATGAATGAGAGATGGAAATGAAACAAATGCACATGAATCAAAGTATAGTTATCATTGTAGGACAAAGTTGAACAAACTTGTTTCTAAAGGAGTAATCAATAATTATATAAAAATTCCATTGATAATAGGCAAAGGATGTTGGATTAATTAGACAAATGGAAAACAATACAAGAGCTTTCAAATTAAAAGTTCCTAATATATTAATTGAACTTGTAACAATTAATGCCAAAAATGTTTAGTACATATGTTGTATATATATATATTTATTAAAGTATCCCCTATATTTACTTTATTTTATTTTTCAAAATGAACATAACCCTATTATAGATTTAATTAAATTATAATTTTTACCCAACAACCATTTGTGGGACCTTATATTTGTACTCGCATATTTTGTAAATTAAAAAAGAATGTCCCCCCTTGGTAGATATGCTACCTTATCACTAATACATGAAGTCACTAGTAGATTTTTCAACCTTGAAATTGCTAACAAGTAAAAAATTTCATTGTGTAAAATTTACCTAAATGATTGGAAAATCATGGCATTGCAAATTTGTGCATACATCTTGTAAAACTATGGCCAATTTGTGACCAAATGAAACACCTAATGTTTTGTCTATGCCATCATTTTCACCTTGATATGATAACAAAGTTGTCAATGTTATATCTTTATCAATTGCTACCTTTGTCCTTTGTATCATTTTTTTAATAAAAAATCCACAAGTCATTCTTCCATTTTGACATTTGTAACACCAGATTAATTGCTAGTTTTTCTAATTTTTCAAACTTGGTTTTGTACATGTAAAATTTAAGGAGTGATGCTACAACTACCAGACTTGGTCTAACACCAATGGGTTTGCATATTCAATATAGATATAATCAATTAATTTTGTGGATCAATACAACAATCTTTTAATAGAAATTTGTCTTGGTTAAAGTCAAAACTAATTAAATTGTCATGTAAAAGAATTGGGTATTCTTGTAGGTATAAAAAATTCATTTGTGTGAGATTTTCAATAAGTAGTATCCAAGTGGGTCCAATTGTGTAGTATAATGAGCCACACCCACCCCTTAAGAAATTATTTAAGTTGTGCTTATTCTTGAAATATTTCGAATAAAATCTTTAGAAATTACTTAATTAAAAAAATACTATTATGTTAAGGTTTGTGTTAAAATTGTGTCATTTTCAAGTCTTTCAAAGTTGTAATTGTGTTTTTCTACTTTAAAGTTGCTTAAAAGCCCTACAACTATTTCAAGATAAGCACAATTGGTTGACATTGTGAGTAATCAAGAATATGTGTAATTTCTTGACCCACCACTTATAAAGAAGAGTAGAGGTGATGTGATTACTTTCCATCTAATTTCTTCCTTGATTTTTGTTTTAATAGAGGTATATATTAATTGTGAAAAACACACATAACACATAAGGCACACTTAATATTTTTCTTTAAAATGAAATACTTGTCATGCATTGCCATGTTGGTGCCTATAACTATCATTATCCACATACACATAGGCCAAATAACATAAATGGTTTGTCACCTCCAAATCAAAACATGTTTCACCTACAAAATCAATAAGAGCCCAAGCCTAAAACACACAAACAAAATTCACACAATAATGTGCACAAACAAAATTTACATAAAAACACAAAAACCTACAACAACAAATTTTATGTGTTTTGGAATCTTAAATCACCATTTAGTGATTTGAGAATGCACAACTTGGAGTTATATCCCAAACATGAACACTAAAAGAAAAATGTCAATTTGTGACTATAATTGTGATTGTAAATGAGTCGCAATCAACACTTGCGACTAAAAATCCATTAGTTACATAAGTGAAATTGCATCTAACATATATAGTCACAAATGATGACTTACCATGATGTCAACACATTTCACATGAATGATGTTTATGGTTTCATATGTAGACCATTCATATGCAATTTACAATTAATCTCCATTTTTGCAATTAAAACATAGCCCATTCACATATTGTGACTTGACAAAATTGATATTTGCCATGTGGCATTTTATAAAACATCAATTTATGTAGGTGAGTAGGTGGGCAGGTAGGTGGGTGGGTGGGTAGGTAAGTAAATACATTGGTACATACGGAATAAGTAATTAAATAAAATTTTTAATTTTATGTTTGGCCTTTAGGGTCAAACCTTTTTATTGGCTCATCTTAAATAACATGTTCTTTTTAATGTTGTTTGTGCGTTTTCAATATTTCAAGTGTAACTTTTAAAATAATCTATAGGATTAAAATGGAGGGAGAAAAATATGGGATAAATTTTGTAGTCACAACCTAGATATAAACTATGTAAGTAAATGTGCATAATATTTTTTTTAATCCCATATTAAAATCAAATCCTTCTAAGAAAATAACCTACCTACCTAGGCCTTAGTACTTACCTACCTACATATCTATCTATGTACCCACCTAACCTATTGACCTACCTTCCTAACCTACCAACCTAATTAACATATAAGCATATATATAATTAACTTAATTAACTAAAAGTACTACCTACCAACTAATACTTAACCTAACCTAACTTACTACCTATTAATTAAAGTAACCTATGTCACATTTAAATTAGACCCACATGGCGTTTATGCCTAAGCCTAAACTAAACCTTGGCTAAACATTGGTTAAAGGTTGGATACATTAAAATTTTATTACAGGTTGGTTAAACATTAGTTTAACTAAAACTTGTCAATAATTAATAATTAATATTGAATTATTTAATAATAATTAGTAGATATTATATATTAATTATACCTATTAACTATCAAATAATTATCATGAATATCATTAAATATAATATATGCTTAATGACTAATAATTGTATTTTCTTATGAACCTAACTTGTTTACCAAATAATTGACCTAGGTTATCTACCTACTTACATACCTACCTACCTACCTACCTATTCATCTACCTGTTTATTTAACTACTTTCTAACCTACCTAGCCCAAACAAAATATATGCAAAATGTATATTTTACATGCCCTAAATATAACATAATCTTTAAATATACCTTAATATATTTCAAAACATTGTAATGAACATCAAAAGTACAAATACACCACATAAAGGTAATTGAGTTGTGATTACTTTTGCAATTAATTTAATATAGAGGCCTCTTCTTGGATGAAAAGCTCAAAAAATTAATCAACATGATAGTATGGAAAATTTAATAGTCATAAATTGATTATATTATAGTTGCAATAATTGTAATAGATTGAAAAGGATGGTGAATAGTTATAAAAATGACAAAACATAGTTGTAAATGACAATTAGTTACATATAATTGTAAATTGGATGGTGGCATAATATAAGATTTCTTTTAATGGTTCAATAATTTGAACCTTGTTCACACTTGAACAGGTTCAAACTATTTTATTTTATTTACATGTGTAACCTAACTTAGCATTGACCTAATTAAGACTTAATTACGCAATTAAATTAAAACACTCTTGACATGCTAAGTACAACTTTTTTTTGGTCATAGAATGAAGGTAGAATTTCTTTTTATGTTAAATGCTTGCAATATCTAGTTCAAGAATATTGTTAATGCATTGATCAAGTTTCCTCCCACCGTTACATGAAAATAAATGAATTTAACTCCCATAATAGAGCACATAGGTGTTATTCTTCACCCCCAATTAAACTCACATATAAGAGGCACATACAACCATATGTAGAAAATGAAAGACATGTCAAATTTAATTTAAAAACCAACTTAAAGATTTTTGACAAAAGAAGAAAGAATGAGAACAAAAGTTAAGACTACTTAAATTATTAAACTTACAAGCTTTTAGAGATAAAGACATTGAAAATTAACTTGACCTAATTGAATCTAACCATTATTTTAATTTGTCATTTCTGTAACACCTTTTAAAGACATTATCTACCGTTCAAAAACATGATTAATTTTACAAATGTAAAGGATTTTGACGGCATATTATGCCAATTTTTAAGATTCCTTAAATTGCAAAAATGTCATCAATGTTTCAAACCTTGTTTTCATAATTAATTAAATTCCTTGTCATTGTCCATAATTTAAAATAATTGTTAGTTATGTTTTTCGATGACCATAATTTAACATAATCATGGATGTTGAAAAACATAATGGTTCAAAATTCTTTACATATAAGAATAACAAGTTCACATATCAACTTAATTTGCAAAGTAATAAAGGGTTTGCCCATTCCTTAATACATTACATCCCAACAAACATCCCCATCCCAACATAACAATCTATTATCACCCTTTACAAACTTAACTATAATAAGTCTCTTGAAGTCCTTGGTCATTAACATTGAAGGCTTCAAGGTTTTACCATCTCTAAACCAATTGTGCAACTAAACATACACATACAACTACAAAGGTGCATGTCACATGATCTTAACAACACATTTGGAATAATTATAAGAAGAATTATATATATATAATTTTTTTTTAAAAATGATTATTTAATTCCCATGGCCGAGATTTGTCAAATAGCTATCTTTGGTGTTTTTTGAGGTGTCCAAATGACTATACAAGTCAAGGGGGTGTAAAGAATTGGTTACAACTTTAAAAACTTATTAGTGTATTTGTGTTGGTGCATTTGCTTGGAATGTCAAATTAAATGCAATCATAAATTAATTGCAATCAAGAAAATGGCACCCATCATGGAATGTGAGAGCAAAAATACTCAACAACACATGACAAACAAAATCAAAATCTACACATGCAATTCTATGAGTGAATTAAACTTTGACCATTAAAAACCTTGCCCATTCCAATAAATGATATAATTGTCAACACAAACATTTTTTAACAACCTCATCAAATTCTAGACTTGAAGCATATTTGAAGCACAAATTGTATTCAACAACTTCATCAAAGTCCAAACTTCAAGCACAAAAGATCTAAGGCACACATGGAAAACAATATGAAAGGACAAAAGGCAAGGGCTTAAAGAAAGGGTTTCTCATGTTGGATAGGAAGTCTAACTATAATTTGTTATAGTGAACTTTAGTATTCAAACTTGGTTAAATGTAATGAATTGTTTTCCCATTCCCATTTTTTATCAATGTAATCAAAGGAAATGTTCCGTTTTGTGGATATATTTGAACAACACAATCCAAGTCCTAGTTGTTAATTTATTTATCAATTTGTTTCTTAAGAAGCTAATAGAACTAAGATGTTACATCTAGGTGTTTCCACACTAATAGGAGCCACACCCACCCATTTAGCAATTATTTATCTTGGAATATTCTAAAATATTTAAAGAATATTTTGATTAAAAGTTGAAAAAAACCTAATTTGATTTAACAAGATGTTACAATGCATTGTTATGTATATATTTGTTTAAAGAACCTCCCCCAACATATGTCATATTTGAAGAATCTTCCTTAAAATATGAGTCCTTATAATGTCTAATAAACATTGCTTACAATGTTTAATGAATTTTTTTGAGTATTATATCATCATTAAATTCATTCCAAATCATATCATAAATTTTCATAATATATTAAAAACATTGTCATGTAAACAATTTAAGACAAGCAACATTAGTAAAATTTTTGACACAAAAAAATGGAAATTTAAGCACATGTTACACATCCTCACTATCTAAAAAATGGGTGTCTTGTAATTAACCTTGCAATTCATTTTTTGAGTTGCAATAATCACTTGCAATTCACTGTATTTTTATATTGTGAATGTTTTCGGACAAGTTACATGAGTTGAAAGAGTTGCAATGCATCATATATACAGTGCAACTCATTGTAATTCAATTGTAACTTTGTCAAAACAACGCATTTTGCATTATGCAAATCCACTACAACTATACAACCATAACGTCACATTAATGTTATTAATTTTCATCCATCGATTAAAATTTGACATGTGGCACTATCAAGATTTTTGGATCTATTTTTTTTTGAAGTATTAATGTTATTGATTTTCATCATCTATTATGATTGTTAATGAGGATCCAAAATTATGACACATGGCACAATAAAAAATTGACACATGGTATATCAATTGATTTAAAAAAAATTTAAATAAATATTTATTTGAATAGCTAGGTAGGTCGATTAGTACATAGCCATAGGTAGGTAGGTTGATAGGTCCTAGGACCTACATACCTACATTATATACTTATTTATTTACCTTTTTACATAGGTAGGTAAAAAAATAAGCCTTATTTACTTACATAGGTAAGCGAATAGTTAGGAAAATACAAGACTAGGTGAATTAAAAGTAATCATGTAGATATTTTTATTTTATTTTATGTTTTACTTTTAGGGTTAAACTTTTTTAGATTCATCCCAAAATGGCACATGTATTTTAATGTGAGAACATAAGAAAAAAAACCTTTTTTATATTTTTTGTGAAATGGGATTCAAAAACAAAACATATGGATATAATCTTTTAATTATTTTGAGTTGCAACTACAGAAAGATTTTCCCACATGCTTCGTGTTTGTTTTTCATTATATAAGTCATATAATTAAATTAGTAATTATCTAATACTTATATAATGTGAATTAATTACTAATATTTAATTATCTGAAATAATTATTTGAACTAATTTATTTATTTCAGATAATTAGTTACGAAAATGATTTATCTGATTTTACTTGAAATACTTATCTAAAAATTAAAACTTTAAACATTTGGATTAGTTATTTGAATTAATTAACCAATGAGCTAGATATTTAAATTCATTAATCTAATTCAAATTGTTAATAAATTTTGATAGTTATTATCAGATGATTAATTATCTAAATTCATATAATTAATCATTTATTATATATAAATATAAATTATTTGAATCAAACTGATTTATAATTCACATTAATAGTTGATTATTTAGTTCAAGTAATTAAATAATAATGAAGTAAATTCAAAATTAATTCAAAATATATTATTGAAAAATAATTCATTACTAAAAACTAAGTATGAACTTAAACATCAAAGTAGAAATAGGCATAATCATATGTACACCCAAATTGAATTTTTAATATAATAAACACATTGCTTTTAATTTCACATTTAAGTTAATTACATATATCCATATAATCAGTTTGTTAATGAATTTAAAGAATGAATGATCTAGCAATTATTGATGAGATAATAATTATCTTAATTAATTGGTTTAATTCATTATTAAGTATCCCCAACGCAAATAAAAATTTATCTAATTATTTGATGAGTAATTATTGTTCTTCTACACTCATGTTAGTGTGAATGCACCCATTTTTCATCTTCAATGCTACCCAAAACCATGCATTTGACAACTCAATGAGCTTCAACCATGTAAATAAGTGGCTACATGGTATTAGATTGTTAGTTACATTGATCCACACCCATTTACAATAATTACAACCATGGGCCACTTCATTGCAATATGGTAGTTCTTTGTTGCCATTGCCAATTTTTATCAAAAAACATTGCTTGAGCAATGCCTCATCCAAAAAGGACAAATAAAAACTTAATTGGGTTCATGTTGCTTTTGTAATGATAGTAATGCAATTTCAAAATGTTGACTTGAATAAAATACACATGTTCAACCTAAGATTACACTCAAAATTGTATGTAAATAATATTTGTTCTATTCATATTATTTTAAGTGAGGATCCTTCATTCAAGTTCCATGAGTCCAAAGACAACATTATTATACATTGCATTTCACATTTTCCACAATTCATTTATTGACTTAAAAGACCAAATCACATGCCCTAATTGTGGTACAATGTATGTGAACCATTTATGTGCATTTCACAAAATGAAATGTAACACCTTTTATTACTAATGAATGGTTAGTAACCTACCCATTTATAATGCATCATATAAGTGAAATCAACAATGTTACAGAGTGCAAGAAAATTATGGACCTAATATATGCTTGGACATTGGATCACAATACATCCTATAGATATCATCTTCATAGATCTATAAATTTCACTCACAAAGTCACATATGAAAATGTGTCAACTTTAGGCAAATTTATAAAAGGTTGAAGCACATTGTTGTTTAGTGATTAAGAATCCCCAATATGTCAATCTTTGATATTCTATGAACATATATACATTTGTTGGGTGAAAAGATTGAAATCCATTGGGTTTTAATGTTTCTAAATGCTTTTATGCCTTGTGTTTAAGAAAAACCAAGGCTAAATTATATCTCTCCAAGTGGTGTTATGGACCTTATGGTTTGTAGCTAAATAAGTTGGGTGGAACTTTTATCTTAGAAACCAAGATTGATGCAAACAATGTTTGCACAACATATGGGTTGCATTTGATTTTGAACACCCAACATGAAAGGGGTATGTTTCTCTTTCAATTGTATTGTGGCCCTTATTTTGACCCCTCTCATCATTTGCACCAAAGTAGATTTATTTGAAGGTTAAATTTGATTAAGATAAGCCATTATATAATAACAAAACATGAATAATCACATAAAACAAGTTTCAAAATTGGAAATTTGGACAACCCACTTTAAAGGCAACATGATTGAGATCTATTTCCAAGCCTCCACAACATAAACATGTTTGCTAATCAAGGACTCATTAACAATTATTGTGATTCATCATAAGAAAAAATTAAAAAATGAACATTTTGGACATTGAATCATGTAGATGTCAAAACCAACACATGCATGGTATCAACCATACTCCACCCAATAGAATCAATGTAATGCTTGTGTGGGTTGTGAATAACTTTGAGAAAGTTGAATGGGTCATACATTCTTTCAAAATAGTGATAGGATGTTATCATGTGTTCTCAATTCAAATTGGCATGATGAGGTTTACATATATAAGGTCTTTTGGGATTGGCATTATGTTGGATAAGCTTCATTGTAGATGAAGATGAACCTCTTTGGTTAGTAGGGAGTGAATCTAGGGCTTCACTTTCAATTTGCATGGTATAATGCCATGACAACAACACCTTCATTATATGAACATGTTAATCTCCTCATAAACTTCACTTTTTTAGACATGTTTTTCCTTTTTCATTGTCTTTCTTCTTCCTTGTCATATTGATAGACATGTTTTTGAATTCTTGTAAGTTTCACCCAATGCCAAATTCACTAAAATGCATTTTCTAATGTTTTCCATGCCAAGACATGGAATTGTTTCAAAGACCTACCTTTCTTCTACATAAGGTTCATTATTTCAGTTAGATTCATTGTTTGGTGGAATTGTCTCAAGGAAACTTTCATTGTCAACAGATTCCTTCCTCTCCATAAGATATCCTCCTTGGCCCATTTATTTCTAACATTCTTTAACCTTTTAAAATGTTTTTGACATTCTTTATGTATTGGTTCTATCTTTTAAAGAAAAAAATAATGACATGTCCCATGTGCTTGGAGTGTAGCCCATAGGAAATAAAGATTGAGTAGAGGGATAAATCAAAACTTGATGAAAATGAAATTAAAAAAATGTTAGTGCTTTACATAGGAGAATGGTAGGTCTTGTGACAATTCTATGTTTTGAGATGATTTGAGGTCCTTCCCTTGTTTCCAACTCCTCAAAATGTGGAATGGTTTCAAGACCTACCATGCTCCTATACAAAACAATTGTCAATTGGATCCATGATCTTGATTTACTTATTGAAGAAGTTAATAACAAGAATGTAGTTGATTTTGGATGTTGTTCGCTACCCTATCATTGCCTATTTGCCTATAACATGCATGTTTAAATTTTGTAGCCTACTACAACTCGGTACTTATTTTATACCAACCTTAGTTAATATCTCATTACAATTTGGATAATTCATCAATTAAGACATCAATTACAATAGATGAATATGAGAAAACAAGTCACTTCAAGGATGAAATCCTAAATATAATACAAATTTGGCATGATATCTAAAATTTAAATTTTAATGATTACATATGAATTATCAATGAAAACAAGGGTAATGAAAAATGAATATGAGAAAATATGTACATCCATACATGAAATACAAAAGTAACATGGAGATTTGAAAATCTCCACTACAAATAACAACACATTGGAGGAATTCAATTTATTTGACATTGGAGATATGGTAATAACTCAAACAAATTTATTTGTGTAATTATGTTTGAGTTTGATTGCCTTTGTCATTTGCAAACACAAAGTGTTTCCATTGACATTAATCATAGCTTGAAACCACACATTGTTTCTTGGATTATTAACCAAAGAGAGAGTTATATGGAAATCACCATAATTGGGAGACATATGTTGTATCAAGGATTTAATAATCTTAATGTCATCAAAATATTTCAAAAGCATGGGGGTTTGAAATCCTCCATTTGAATCTTATTCATAATCATTTTGTAGTTTTTAGAAGGGTGCAAACATAGTAAAGGAGCCATAGGGTGTGTGGATAGTACTTAAAATTGTAATTTTCTATCTTTGAAAAATCACAACGGGAACATAATAAATTGAATTGCTATTCTTTTTCCTTTTTAGGTTCCATTATTTGCAAAGTCTCACTGTTCAAAACTTGATGCATTCATAGATAATGTTTCAAGAGTTCTTTTACATGTTCAAAACAATTGTGAACAATGTTTTTAATTTAATTTAAATATTTTCAAATATCCTTTTTTGTTATTCAATGTGCACCATTCGTCCTCAAAATTTTAGAAGATTTTATTATTGATGGCTGAAAAAAAATTTCACTTGGAATTGGTGAAATTCATTAAAAAAAACATTTGAATGCATTTGCTTCAAACATGCTTTTGATCATGAAAATTATGAATTTTGAGAATGTGTCTTTAACAAAAATTTTCATTTTTATGTCATTCAAAACATCAATGCATAATATGATATAGATTTGGATGTAGTAAAAAAAAATTATATTTAGCAAATAGTTGTAAAGTAGGTCTAAAAAATATAAATACGAAGAAAATATATCAACATAGGAATGCCATGTGTCAAATGTAATACTTTGAAAGGACTTTGACCTTGGGACCCTTGGATCCTTTTACAATATTTGTAGTTAAAAGTTCATTCATAATACTTAAAACTCACAAAAGAATCAAGCAACAAAATCAAAAACAATTTAATCAATTCAAACACAAATTATAAGAAAACACATTATAGTTTATTTGATTGAAAAATTGGTAAAATAAAAATCAAATTATGCCATAATTTCATTTGTCCAAAAGTCATATATTATACTAACCAGGTCAATTTTGACATGGTGAAGTTGATTATTGGTTCTTTAAAATGAATTTTTGATTGTTGGTTTGTATGTTGTGCATTTTGATTAGTCAACTTGTGCAACTATTATTTTGATTATTAGTCAATGTGTGAAGAATAACTTGATTACGATTACATTGCACAAATTTCATTGACATTTGTTCTCAAATGGTAATGTTTATTCATTTCTTTAATAAATAGGCATTTTGGTAGGTTACTAGGGAAGTAGGTTTGTAATATATGTCATAGGCAAATATTTAAAAGATTATGACCCAAAAATGTAATTAAGAAATAGGTAATAGGTAGGTGGGTTACTTGCCTACCTCCTACACATCTACCTACATATATGTGACTTAAACACACATGTGTACATTTATGTTTTAGGAAGGTCATTTTTTGTGTGTTTTTTGAAACACCTAAAATAAAAGAGTATTTTTTGCTATGCTATTGAATAATAAAAAATTGAAAAAAATTCCATTGATTTTGAAATTATTTTAGGTATATTATCATAATGAATTTGGGGCACCCTATTTATATTTAAATATGTTATCATTGAATTATTTCTTGATGAATTAGTTGCACCCTTTTTTCTTGCACATCATTTTATAAAATATGGAAGTGATTTCCCTAAAATCTATACATACATTCAATATGTACACATAATCACATTTGCATATGATATGCAATATATGTTGGTAATAAGAATTGAACCTTGGTATCCATGGCCTAAAGGAAATGTCCTTGTCAACCAACCACCACATGATTTGTAGTATAATGTGTTGAAGATTAATACAACATGCTTATTCCAAATCACTTTTCAAATTGGAATTTATAATTTTTTTTTGGACAACCTATCTATCTACTTACCTACAACTCACCTATACCTATTTACCTATCAATGTGAGGGTGAGTATTTGAAAAAATTCAAAATAAAAAAACCATTGATTTTAGGTATTGAAATTTGTTAGAATCAAAGAATTGTCAGGTTGAAATATTTTAAAAATTCAAATTGAAAGGACCACCAATCTTAATTATTTCAAAAAATTCAAAGAACTATTGAGTTTCATGAAAGAATTAGCAATGAACCAATGATTTTAAAAATAAGTATTTAATTTTTTCAAAAAAGTTTGAAATTTGTGTTTTATATATAATAACATGCCATTTTATTTCTTAATAACTACGATTATATATCAAAATTGGGTATTTCATTTTTTTGATAATTGTGATTATCAACTTTGATACCTAGACTAGTACCTAATGAAAGGTTTGGTGCAATTTTAAATATTGGCCCCATTATGGTAGCTACCTACATAACTATACTTACAAGTATGTATGTATAATAAATATACATAATTATAGGTGGGTAATTATAGAATCTATATGTTTATATGTATCGAGATGACATAAGGTGGACATAGGTATGTGTATAAATTTGTCTATTTTCAAATTTTTATGATAAGGTTTAAAAAATTATAAATCTGATTTAAAAATCATGTTCAATTTGAATATAACCTTGTCTTGTTTTATTAGAAATGTTTGTTTTCTATCATATTTGACTAAATGTCACATTTGACCAAATAATCAAAAGGTTCATTTTGAACAATTGCACTAAATAAAAAATACATTTCAATTTAACAATAAAAGCTTTTAGTCGAATTGACCAAAAATTTAATCAAAATGAATAGTGTAGTCAAGTAGGATGGTTTGAAAAGCTATGATTTTTGTGATGAAAAAGTTCTAATATCAAATAGAATGAATTCAAAGTTAATATAAAATCAAATGAATGTCTAAAAACCTTGTTCACATCAACTCCAACTATGAAATCAAGGGCAATGACCTTACATAATTCATTATGTCTCCATATTAGAATTATTACAAAACAAAAGTAAACAAATCATTTTTGTACACCATCTCCAAATGTAGGTTGATGTAAAGAATGTATTAGTATAGCTTTTTCTTCTTCTATAGTTAATGCTTCTACTTTATGATTTGGTTTGTTCCCATGCTAGCCTCATGCAAGACTAAATTCATCAATTGTTCCACAACTATCAAAGTAGATTTGAAAAATGGATGGTGTTGAATGTTAACTCTCTCCTTATAAATTCCTCTTCAAATGACTCTATTAGAGTTATCTGTAAAGTCACCATCTATTTTACCCCCTATTTCCTCTGCTTTTGCCCCCTATCCCCCCTTTCAGTGGTATCTGAAAAATAAGAAATTTTTATTAAATCTGGGTATGAAATGCTAAAACTCAGCATTTAGTGCACACGGTTCCAGAATAATTATAGTAGTTGTACAGGTGGGAGCAGTGAAAATATGGAAAACATTAAACAAGCCAAAGGAAATGAATGCAGTCAGTACAAAAGTACTCCTCGATTTTTTCCCCTAGTTTGCCCATTTGCCCCATCCATATTTTCTCAAATGACACCCAGGCATGTTTTGCACTCGTAACCTCATATAATACGGCATGTTTTGCACTCGTAACCTCATATAATACGGCATGTTTTGCACTTGTAACCTCACATAACATGCCAAGTAATATGTTACGTACCCCTTTATACCCCTAGTGTGTTCATAACGTGCATAACATGGACTCAAAATAAACCGAAAAAATCGCAGCAATACTTTTGTATTGACTGCATTCATTTCCTTTGGCCTGTTTAATATTTTCCGGGAAAATATATGTAGCAGCAGTGCAGGCGCTCAAGATAAATGAAAGACAGGATGAAACTCAGTTTACCACCAAAATTGGTGGAAAAACTAGTTCGGGTCCCAGTTCTTTCTTTTTGTAAAATTTTCATTCCCAGTTAAGCTTTTGATGCCTTATTATGCCAAAACTGGCCGTTCTCGCCCCCTAACCGCCTGACTTTACAGATAACTCTATTATCTTACTTTTTCTTCAAAATGTAATTGAATGACATATGACACAGTTCACCACACTGTTAGTTGGATAGTGGCTACCATTGTCATTACAAATCATTAGAAAAAAATAATTCAACATTTTTTGTAGATCTTTGTATTGTCATAATTAATGTCTGTTGTAATCTAATTCATAACCATTGTGTGCAACAATTCAACAACAAACAACATTACTGAAATCGCAACAATCAACAAAGAACCTTGCTTGTTGCTAAACTCCCAAGAATCAATCCAAATCAACTAAAACGTTCAGAATGAAATTTAAGATAATTGACATTTGTTTTGACAAGTGTTGGGCAGTTCTTGATTTTTATAAAAAACCCTTTGGTTCTGGTTCCAAACCTGGTTCCAAAACTCAAGCCCAGCTTGGGTTTGAATTGTACTAACTGGAACTGAAATTGGCAGTTCTAACCAGTGTTGGGCGGTTCTTTGAAAATTTAAAGAATCATTGGTTCCAGTTGTATTGAAAACCTCAAAGAATCGACAGTTTTCATGAAAGAATCAACAATTCTTTGGTTGGCTCTTTGATTTTTTAATTTTTTTTTGAGAATTGTGGTTATATATCAAAAATCAAAACCTGTTATTTGAGAACTGACAGATATGTGAATATATTTATACCTAGGTTAGTACTAGGGTAGAACAGCCCATGAGCAATCACTTAAGTGCTCAGGGCAGGTCGGACCAACAGGTAGGGCTCCATTGTTTCGGGTGTCAAAACAAAACTTAAACCCTTCCTATAGGTGCAGTTGACACAATCAAAATCGTCAAAAACAAATTAAAATTGAGAAAATTATGGGCCCCCAAAGTAGAAGGGTCAAAAACTAAAAAAAACAAATCACTGAACATTACAAAACCTAAACCCAATCACTTGAAAAGTTCTTTGTATGTTGCTATTAGAGTTCAAAGATGATTTGTAATTCTATAGCATTTTAAATCGTTTAAAATGAACAAGAAATGAGAAAGTTAGAAACTTTAAAAATAAGAGGGGTTCAAAGAGAAGAAGAAAAAAAGGGAAAAAAAATTGGGTTTTGTGAATTGAAAAGCTTATTTTTTTCTTCTGGCTATTTTTTCATTACTACTTTTCATTTTCATTTGTAATTTTGAAAGATGGTTTTTAGAGCTTGAGGTAGCGTTCTCAGAACATTTTAAGTCACTCAAAATGAAGCAGAGATGATGAAGATCTAAAGAAGTGATCAGTGATAAGGTTAGTGATCGGTGATGGGCAGTTCTACCCTATGAAGCTTTTGGACACTGATTGGTGAGGTGGTCTTTGTGAGTTATCAAATAATAGAAAAAGCCCATCATTGCTAAGTTACCTCTTCTCCGCTCTTATTGCAGAATCCCCACAAAACAAAACAGACACAAACGAAAGGAACAGAAGTGATGAGAGAGAGAGTGAGAGGGCGAGGTTGCGTTTGCAGAATGAGAGGAGATTGTCGCGGAACTTGTAAGTTAAACCTCAATCCATCGTTTCAATTATTTCTCCCATCCAATTAGGCTGATATTTCATTTCCTGCTGTTTTTGCAAAAGTTCCAAACATCCCCCCGCCAAGGGAAAAAAGATGTAGGCACAAAGATGTAGGTGCTGGTGTGGCGGAAAGCTTGAGGTCCAATTTGCCTCCATTTTGCACCTGGGAAAAGCACCACTATTGGAATCAGTCTATCACTATGATGTCATTTCCACTGTTGTATTTTAGAGTGGAGGTTTTTTTTTGGAGCGATGATGAGGAAGTGTAGTCCGGTTTGAGATTATTGTCAATTTTTCGACTTCGTCGCGCGCGATTGGTGAAACCAGGGTTCCTCGAAATAAAGATATCGGTGTTCCGCCTGGCGTTGATGATGCCGATTGTTTCGCGCTTCTGAATCGAGTGCTGGTGCGCCACTGTTTCTGAACCTCTTCTCTCTTCCAAATTTTCTTTATTCCAAATTTCGTGTGACGTACTAGCAAATACGGCCTTAGCTTTATGCATTTTGCCTTGCCCCAAAGAGCTTGTCAGGGTTTCCTTTCATTTTTCATCAAGCCTATTGCACACTCTTCTTGGTAGAACTATCGTCTTCTTATTCACTTCAATATTTGGATCTTCGCAAGTTCAGTTATGCTTGTTGGCTTTTGTCTCCATTCCTTTGATTAGCGTATTTCCTGGCCGACTTCTACTTATCACGATTTTCTTCTTCCCGTCAGTTCAGGGGAACGGCTGACTGCTCTGTACAATCAATAGCCAATTTTCGAAAATCTGTTTTTGCCAATGTTTGTTGTTTGGCCCTGCAACCGTTTCCAAGAAGAGTTATTACAGCATCTAGTCCTTGTTCATAGGTATTATCAATCATGATCTCTCCAGAGTTGGCAGCGATGGCTGTCAAAAAAAGCCGCTTAGAGGAAGACTTGCAAGATGGGGACGATGATCTATCAGTTGAATATTGGGGCATGTTAAGTACATCCCAGCATACCGACATCACAATCAAGACAGAGAACGACAGTACATCGGCACATAGGTGTGTGCTTGCCACAATGTCACCTGTGTTTCGAGCCATGTTCAATAACGAGATGCTAGAGCAAAACACTGCTGTCATCAATCTCCCTGATATGAGCACACAAGCTCTCAGAGTCTTTTTGTTGCTTCTATATTGTGGCCGTACTGGAGTCGATCTTGCATCTCTACAGAACCAGTGTCTTTTGGAGGTTTTTGCTGCATGCCACAAGTATGATATATCATATGGTCGGAAGCAAGCATGCATCTCTGTTTTGTTAGACTCTATAACACTTGAAAATTGTTGGGAGACAATGGAGAGTGCTTACACATACAATTCCATGGAGTTGTCAGAGGCCTGTAAGGCTTTTATTGTTGACAATGTCCAAGATATTCCAAACATGGTACCTATTATCTGCACCTTGGAGTTGGTAACACTGAACTCAAGCATGCATTCAAGGACAGCACAGGTATATCCCATGAAGGTATGGAGTGCAGGAACTGTTGATAATATCAAAGCTGACATCAGGAATGTGCTTCACTGTTGTACTAAATCACGGCTGCACCTTCGTGCATACCTGAAGGCTGGCAGTTGGATAGACTTTGAAGATGATGCTAAGATCTCAGACTTACTGGAATCTTTGTCAGATGGTGATACAAGAATAACTCTTGAAGTTTTCCATCGCCAATGTAGAGAGTATTATGGTTTGTTAAAGTTAGGGTCTCAACTCATCCAGGAATGTAAGTGATTTAGTGTGCAGAAGTTCAGTTAACCATTTGTACATCAGGGGCATCAGATGATGTTTGAGCTTAGACACCCCCCCCCCCTTACAGAGAGATTTATTTGTTCTGTTGCAAGTATTCATTTACTAGTGGAGGAGAACAGTTGTTTTCATTTCAAATTGTTGTCTGTTGTAATCTTGCACTCTCAATGGTCTATGTTTGAAGATGGCTTTGCCATTGTCATTGCATATATAGTATGAGCTGGAATTAGGGTTTCCAGCTCTGTATTTGAGCACGGGTAGTTTGCTCTTGCCGAGGATAACCTTTTGCATGTCAGTTGCACAAACATGCAAAAGGAGGTTGCTGTAATTTTGCCAGTTTGCTCTTGCCAAGGATAATCTTTTGCATGTCAGTTGCACAAACATGCAAAAGGAGGTTGCTGTAATTTTGCCAGTTGCATGTGTCACATTTTGAGGTCTTAATGAATAGAAAGATAATTCTCTTTCTTTCCCATATTCAAACTTCAGTTACCAATTTCTAAAAAAGTGATGGCTACACACTTCGTTTAATACTGAAGAGGGAATATGGTGCAATGTATTTCAATGCCTCATCTTTTGCCTTCATCATCATTTCCATCAAATATAAGTTCTAATTTATTTTCCCGCTTTTTTTCTTCCCCACAAGGCTGAATTTTGTAGATGTTCAGCTATGGGGGTGGCAGGTTGTTGCCCTAGAGCTTGAGCATCAGGTGATCAATTTCCCAATGTTCACTTTGGTCCAAGTTTATGTTTGGTAATGTTTTGAATTAGGTGTAGAATTTATGTACCTATACCACTCTTTTTCCATAGTTGTTGAGTTGCAATAAAAAGATGCAACGACAGCTTAAGATTTCTTAAATCTTATGCTGGAGCTGAGTGTATTCAAAAAGTAAGAAGTTACTGGAGTAGAAAGCTGCAGGGAATTGAAGATGAGGAAGGAGTCATGTTGTATGATGAATATCTCAGGAGTGAGCCACACGGGATTTGTTGGAGGTCACTCGGTCACAGCACTTAAATCAGCATCCTTCAGGTGAAGTATCAGGAGGTCCTTGTGAAATGTTATCACAAGTGAATGCTGTTGCAGAGAACACCAGGTCAAGTTCTATAAATGATAATCTCACACTACATAATCTTTCATCTCATGTTGAGATGTTTCAAAATAAGCATAAAATTTGTCATCAGTTGTCACCTGTTCTTCATGGTCATTTCAGGAATAGCCTGTCTAACCACTACCCTAGGATCCTGTGTTGCTGACAACAAATGTAGTTTCAATGGTTTTTTCAAGGTGGGAATCATCACAGTTAGATATACCATCATGGTCATATATGTGTCAATGACTGGGCATCGCATTCTGCTGGTTAAGCCCCTGGCTTTTGTGATTTTGTTTGTCAACCCAGATTTTTTATTCATTTTATTGCAAATTCACCTTCCACACCTTCCATGTCTTAAAAATACTGAAATTTTGTGTGAAGATGAACTGGATAATGTCCTTACTTCCAAGAGCACCATCCCATATGCTTTGATGTACGTATTACCATCTAACATTAACTACCTGCCTGATCTCTAGACCTGCTTCTGTGAACCTGTATCTAGGCATGCCTGACTGCTCATAGTGGACCAAAAGGCTGCAAGCTCAATATGTTGCAAGTTACAACCCCACCACAGCCCCATATGGTGACATGACTTTCCTCTCCTTTTGAGCAGACACTACACTAGGATTAAACTGAATGTTACAGCTAGATCTAACTCTATCTGCCTTCCAAGAGGTTCAAAATTTGAATCGAATCAAATTCAATCTTAACATCCTGACAAAGCCCTGGAATGGGCAAAGAGTGGTGTCAAAGTACAACAGCTGCCATAACAAATCTTCCAGCAACCTCAAGGATTCATAAAGCAGACTCATATTGCAAAGTCAGCCTGCTTGTAGTCATTAGTGTGCTAACATACCAGGTTGTTCTGGTACCAGGAATTTGTTAAACCAACACATTGTTTCCTTTGCCATAGTTGGTGTAACAACATGCCCAAGTCCTTCCTCTGCAATAAACTGCACCAGCCACATCCTACATCAGTATTGGCATGTTTAAAGACTAGCAAATCCTGTCATAATGACAACAAACTATCCTAAACAAGAGACATGCTAATCAAACTGCATTGTCACCTTAAAATGACTTGGCACGCCCATATCATGATATACTTGAGTTGTTTTATTCAAAACACTCTCCAGCCCTCCCACTGGGCATCTAGGATCTTCTTTTCCTGCAATAAACAGAGCATTGTGGTTAGTAGCAACTTCCATATTGCAACCGTCTCCAAGAGACAAATTCAAGCACCCAGAGTACACAACAGCAAATGATGCTCCATTTCATCCAAATGTCAGGATTAGACCTTCAGTTTTAAATGGCTACTCATCTGCACTGAGAGACCATTTATCACCCTATTGTTTCTATCTGAAGAGTATCCATATAGATTACAAAGATCCCCATTTCCCACAATTTTAAGTGTTTTGCAGCAAGTCAGCTTCACAGTCTGAGAGACAAGGTTCCCAGCCGTCTTGTTGCATGTCAACTAATGTTGAGTATCTAAGGAAATTTTGTGCAAACAAAATTTGGATGGCTGAGGTCAAAAAACCTATTAAAGAACAGACACAAACCATTGTGTATAAGAAAAGGGCGAGGTGCGATGGCTGGTATGGTGCGAGGAGAATCAAGCGTGTCCATTATGCCAGGTGCTAGTCTTTGCCAAACCTGCAAAGCAAAACTCAAATCAGATTGCTGCAGTAGCTAACAGGTTGGCAAATGGCCACCAAATGCAGATTTGGCAGTTGGCAAATCCACACTATCTGACAAAAAATCTGGACATACACAGAGCTTTAACAAACCATGATACCAGGGACACAGTGAGGACATTACAGCAGCCACAGTTTCAGTATCAATAATCTCTCGGCCAAAATCATCTGCTGCAGCTGTTACCCAACCCCCATCCATGCTACATATTAGTTGCAGTTTGCATGTATCTCAAGGATTTTACATTGCGAGAGACAAAAGTTCACAGAAAACTTATTCACTCTACTTGAATATACTCACAAACCCTAGAGAAGAAGGATTCCCGCCCAATTAGCAGAGGTAAAGTGAACCAGATAGAAAACATATACAAGACCAAATGCACATATGACATAACATTACTCACCCTGAAATGGATATGGAATGCTGGCCACCCGTGCATGCCATTTCTCCTCCGCAATAGCCCATCCAAAAGACTTTATAACATCCAGCAGAGTAAGATCAGAAGAGTGTAATGTTCACTAAACATCTCAATGTTTTCTAGCTACCCAACTCACAAGAATAATAGAGCGAAGGTTTTGAGGCAAAAGGATAGTGATTAATAATTTGCTTACAATGGCTAGGTAAACTCAATGCCATGAGTGAGGGTTTCTAATTACACTGATATATTTAACCCCAAAATGTTCATGGTGTGAAAAATCATAAGATAATGTGTGGATGTCTCTATAGATGGTTGCAAAGCATGTGAATCAATATGGCTAACCTGAACACCGATGAGGGCAACAGCAACAGCAATTCGTGGATCTGCAGCTGCTGCAAACCATGTGTTCATTCCTGTGTTTATGAAGCCAAATCAGTTGCTTGTGTTTGCAGGCCAATATACATATGTTGGAAGTTACTGTCAACAAAGACTCACATAACTCATTGACCACAAAAGTGAAACTGAACTTCTGATCCCCATCTGTACTGTAAAGACTGGGTATTAGGAGCATGCAACTGCACTTCATTCTCTAGAAATTCTGGCTGTAGTCACATTCAAAAACTGAGATCATGAAGGGAGTGAGCAGCCCATGAAACCCATCTGCTAATCACTGCATAGATCAATGAAGATACATTGAAAATCTAGGACATAACAAACCTCCAAGTGAAATTCCCATCATTCCAATGTGTGTAGGATCAATATCTGGTCTGGTTGTGAGATAATCCATTAGCTTAATGATGTCCCATACCTGGCAAGATCCAAACCCACCAAGTACATGATGAGAAGGCAAAAACCACTCATACTTTTGAAAAACACAAAATGCTGACATTGATGTTAAATAAAGAGAAGTGTTAACAACGCTGGTTCTTCCAGCTTGCACATTACCGTGTCAAAAATGAAAGGCATTTCCTCGCCAGTCTCCCATGCAGCAACCAATGCCTGTCCAGCCCAGTACATACAAATTCCTTAGAAAATCATTAAATAATCTCACCTTCACACTAATGTCCCTTCTTAGATACAACCAACCACAGAGAGATTCTGATTAACAGTTTGATTCTTTAGAAAAATCAAGCAGGAGTAAAAAAGAATGAAAGAGTTCACAATACTTCAGCATATGCATGAGGGGAGTGCCCTCGATCTCCATGATGACGTGCGTCAATTGCTACAGCCACATAGCCTGAAGAAGCGTAAGCCTATCGCCAAATGACAAGGAGAGAGTTACATTAGCTAGGTAAAAACATCCTGCCACAAATTTAGACCAAACCAGACGATCCATTCCAAACACAAGATCCCTCCAAAAAAGAAGAACCCTCTATCGAGAAACAAAATTTTGCTTACAATTCTGCTTTAAAAACCTGCCCTTTAGGTAGGTCCGGGACTTGATGGTTACTAGGTAGGTAGATAGGAGATACATGTGGGTGGTTAGTGCATAGCTGACCACCCTGGTTAGTGGTTAGTTATGGGACAGGAATATAAAGATACCTCCATCCTCCATGGTGCACTGGTGGGTGTTTGGTTCAGTCTAGCCCACTTATGGTGCATTCACACTTGATGTTATGTCAGTGTTAAATGTAAATCTAAGTGGCATCCTAGGTGGCACCCAATGTGAACCGGGTCATAGTCCAATGTTAAGTGAATGTTAGCTTAACATAAAATTTTCATGGCAACTAGGTTTAAGTCCCAAATGGCTAGCATGGTGTTAGGGGAGTTAACCCTAGAGTCCCTAACACCAAGTGTGAATGCACCTTTAAGGTGTTCTGGCCACTCTTTCTGGTCTTTCAGCCTGGCTTGGCTCAGCAGTTTCAAATTCTTTTACTCAGTTTTACTCGTGTGAACTTGTCACCTTTAACTAACCCCTAAATGTCAAGGTGCACCAAATTGGTTTGCTTTTTAGTGTATATTTTTTTGTCTCTTCTTGAGGTTTAGAGTTTAAATGCCTTGTCCATGAGTAGGGTCTAAAGTTCTATTTCAGATTATCATACTGATTTGTTCACAACATTTCTCAAATTATTTGTTTTTTCAAATGTGATTAAAAAAATGAAATTATAAAGGGAATTAAACTATTTATTGCTGGATGCAATCCACTGGTCCCTGTTCACTAGCCTAGGGAATTCACTGCAGCCAATGAATTCACTCAAAATTCAATGAAATCACTTGATGTACAAGGACACCTTTTGTAATGGCCAGCCTAAACATTAAAAAAAGAAAAGAAAAACTTTTAGTGTATGTATCTGGAGGGCACATATTACCCTTGATAAATCTTTTGCCTCAAAAAACGATGACACCGTAAGTAGGTATAAGGCTTCTACAGATCAAGAACCTTGTGCGTAAGGTGCCTCCTCTGGTCTCAAATCAACCACAGCTATTATTGGTTTATAAAACCAAAATTCTACTGGTTCTTTACATCATGTAACGAGCATGAACAGCGTTGTTCTGAGAATTTGGTACTCAGATTTGGCCCACCTTGTGCAAGGTCCTCATCCCCAGAACCACCCCCAATCTCAATCCTTACCCTAACACATAATGATAAAATATCATCAAAAGGGTATTATTATTCCAGCTCTTTTACCACTTACTGGCTAGAAATTAGATTCTCAGGCCTTAAGTAATACCACTATCTATGCTAGTACCATTACATAAGGCACAGACCCCTCCAAAAAATTTGGTTGCTTCAAAGGATTATAAACAAGTTTACCCTATGTTAAATCAGATTCTCTAAGTACAATTTTTAACATTTTCCAGACTAAAAGCCCTCACTCAAGAAGGTGAATGTACCAGGATCCATGGGTTGTGGTTCAGCGTCGTCACCAGAATCCGCCCAACTACCCACTATCCAACTGCAATTAATTTGGTGAAATTATGGGTGAAAAAGGTTTCTATCTTCACCTCACTCTTTCTGAACTCACTTTGAAAGAAAAGAGCTCACACCTGGCAGTTTCACGTGAAGAGGGTTAATGCAACCTACACGACCAAGTCAGAATATCTTTGCACTTGTACAACCAGTTTTTTTTTTTGAGGTAAGGTGACTGGCATTTGCGAGTCTGGTGGGTGTCTCTAAATCTCTGGGGAGTGGGTGAGGCGCCCAGAGAAAAGTGGAGCTCTCATTTCAACTCTTTACACAAACACCTCTGCTGCAACTATTGAAACAGAGGGCTTGTTATTGGACTTCAGCCTGAGTCTATCTAACCTAGTAGAAATCTGCCCAAGCGACTAGAGGGAGGTACCTATTCGAACCTCCTCACTTATTGCGCTCACACAAACAGGGCAGGTTTCATCTGTTGTAGCTTTTTTTCCACTTTACACAAGATGAGTCAGTCCACTCAGCATCGCCACCTGACAGTTAAGGTGGCGAGCACTACTAGCATGACGCGACAAGAGCCACTTTCAGTTTATTGGAGGCGAAAGGTATTGTGACAGGCACGTGTCAGTTTGGTAGGTTTTCTTGAGCTACTATTCTCCAGCTGGGTAGCGCATCCACCAATACAGGACCAAAGAGTACACTACAGTAGTGGTTCAGCAAAACCCCTATTTACATGGCAAGCCCTAGACATTTGGGTCACCATGGTTCTCTTTCACTAGGGTTCAGCATTAAATGAAACGAGTGGTTCAGGGAACCCACTACTATTAGTGGCCACCGCTTATACCAGGAGAATTCAACTCTCAAACCACTTGCTTGCAAAAAGGAATGAAGGTCCCGGGGTCCCAGGCCACTAGATTCCCAACTCTGATTACAAAATAATTGTGAACCGTTGTGTGATGTCAAATAGTTGAAATTCTTTTAACATGCAGAAATTGCCAATTGTGAGTGGTGGGTACCATATACAAGTGGACTAGAGGGTGCACTATACAAGTGGACTAGAGGGTGCGCTAGACAAGTGGGTGATCGGTTGGTGGCCCCACCATGGGGACCACACCCTAGTCCTGCTAACTCATGACTAGTGAGCCACACTACTTAAAGGTGCATTCCCACCTAATTTTAAGCTAGTGTTAAGTGAAAATCTAGGTGGCACTTTAGGTGGTACCCAATGTTAAATGGGTGATTGTCTAATATTAAATTGAATGTTATTGTAACATAAAATCTTGGAGGTAAATAGGTTTATGGTGCATTCACACTTAATGTTAAGTCAGTGTTGAATGAAAATCTAGGTGACATCAAGGTGGCATGCAATGTTAAATAGGTGATATAGCTTAATGTTAAGTGAACGTTAGCTTAACATAAAATTTGTCATTGTAACTAGGTTTTAGTCCTAAATGACTAACATGATGTTAGGGGACTTAACACTAGAGTCCTTAACACCAAGTGTGAAGGCACCTTTAGGTTTTAAATGACTAGCTTGGTGTTAGGGGGGACTTAATACTAGAGTCGTTAACACCCAGTGCGAATTGCACCTTTAGGTTGAGAACATCATGGTCTGTGAGTAGGCTTTACAGTCACAACTCTGGGCATGAGATGAGAGAGAGCATGAAGCAGCAACTGGATTGACATAGTGTTAGGAAGACTTAGTAAACTGTGCTTATTAGTGCTTACCTCCATAAAGGGTCTCATGGTCTCCTTACTATTCCCTGTGCTGTGCAGACACACTACCGCAGGCCTTGGTGCCGTCGTCACTGTCTCAGACGTCTTTGGCCGAATTATTAACACAGGTACTCGTCCTTGCTCCCCTTCCTACACATGCAGGATGTAGCAGGCCCAGCACATTAATGGCACATTTGAACTTGGAAGAACTTGGAACAAGGCCTCGATAAAAAAATCTACATTCGATTTGCTCATGTAGTGTTTGCTGCAACTCTAGTTACCATATAAATCTAGCATAGTGTTGAAATCACTACTACAAGATAACAGAATGTGGTTTTTTTCACACAAAAAGTCACTGCTTATATGACATATTGTGCATTGTAATTGATGAAACCGCAAAGTTTACCACACACACACATGTGTCATGAGCTGCAACTTTTTTTTTGTGTGAGCAAAACCACTTTCCAAGTGATATGAAATTTGAGATTCGAAGTTTTGATTTTGAAACCAAAAATAAAATAAAATTGATCAGGCACGTAAGTAAAATTACCTCAGTAGTTAAGATGAGGTCCTCCTCTTCAAGCTCTAGTGGCGCATTGTCATGGCAGTAGTCTCCTTTGGGACACAGTGCTAAAACCTGATCCAATGCAAAATCAAAGTATAAATCAGCTTCTCTGGACTCAAAACCAGAAGATGATGGCCCAGGGTTTCAAAATATCACACGAGTTTCAGCTTCATAATATTACATGAAGCTGCTGAAAGGCGAAACCTAGCTAGCAGAAACAAAATCATAACCAGGGTTTTAACAGACCGAGGGATCCGCAGGAGAAGCTTCCATTTGACAGTACGCCTTGTGCCGGTTCGCTGGATAAACCTCAAGAGGAACTGCAACAAACAAAATTGCAACCAAAGGTCAGAGCTGTCTACAGCACCAACCTACCTAATATTATCGATCGACTCCACAATTCATCATATCCAACAGCACGCAAGAAACTGCTCTAGAGAAAAAAAAATTACGTCGAATATGGTACTATTCACCTTGTTTCTTCCTCCTGCTGTTTAATACTCGAAGCAGCTCTGCTCTCACCTGTTCGCTCTCTTGTACCCCTTGCACCTGATCATTCAACGTGACCCATATTCAAGTTGTCAAAATCCCGGTGAACTTATCACTACAAGTGTCTACAAAAAAGCATTACATAAATCGAGATTCATAATCCCGTATTCTACTTAACACACAAGTTACACAGCACGCACTGACGTTCTATTCTACAATCGTGCGTGGTCCTTCCTTCCGACAATCAAAATCCGCGGATCCTTTTCTAAATATTGAAAAACGTCCCATGATGCACAAGACTCGATTTCACGAATTTTTTTTCTACCGAAGATGCAGAAAAATCAAGTCGCTCCGAGGGTCATGTAATATGACACTGGTAGAAAAATCAGCGTCAGTCTATATAACACATTAATTCATATTCAGCAGTTCATCATCTCACAAAGTGGACGTAGCTATGTCGAGTTACCATGATCGCAATTCAGATCTCGGCGTGCCTGCGTGCGTGGACACAATGGTTTGAAGAATCGCTTAAGTGATCCAATTGATGAGCGAAGAAGGTCCAGTCTCCACTCTCTCCCTCTCTTGCGGGCGCTTCTCTCTCGCTCTCTCTCCCCGTGTCTTTGTCTCTTTGCAAGCGTTTTGTTTGCTTTCTGTCCGATTTCCTTCCTTGGTGGCATTCTATGCGGACCTTGCCGAAGTGAACATAGCGGTGGGGTTCATGCCGCGTGGAGGACAACGCTTGCAACACCTGCTTCTTTCGAAGATCTGCTTGCCAAAATGATCGAGCTGCCACGT
>Ga0209611_10003459_pt1 | contig 27356 bp, 24 predicted proteins | sample S1TSphgellanicum_3_FD_187693 | JGI IMG/M metagenome (GOLD analysis project Ga0209611, IMG submission 187693) | Host-associated microbial communities from peat moss isolated from Minnesota, USA - S1T2_Fc - Sphagnum magellanicum MG (SPAdes) (version 2) | ecosystem: Host-associated > Plants > Peat...
ACAAGGACACAAAGAAGAGGGACTTAGGAGTGAGTTGAAAGATGATCAAACACATCCAGAAGCAAAGTGGAAACACCTGTGAGTCCATGAAAATTCTGCAGTTTGGTGTGCTTCAAAAGTCTATCTGAGCTTCTGTCTTTTGAGTTCTGTGAACGTCACTACCATTAGCATGGCATTGATCACACATGGATGCTTCCATGAAAGAACCACACAACTGCATGAGAATTATTTCCTCCTACATACTTTTCCTACATACACTTTCAGTGTCGGAACACAAAAGCTATTCCAAACAAAGAAAACCCACAAGTGTTATTCCCCACAAAGCCTTCAGATAAGTCAGTGGACTACACCAGTAATGGAGTTTAGTATGAGAGCTCTAATCAGTTTGTCTGCTGTCATTCTAGTCCCACAGGATAAACACCCAGCCAGCAAGGATTGTAGGAGCTTGATCATTAACTTCAGCTCTCATCACAAATCTTTTATCCTGGTTGTGTTCCTGTAGAATGGAGATCATATAGCTCATGCTCTTAATGCAAACAGATGTGAAGAGAAGAATAACCAATTAGGTCTTGTGAGCTACATCCTAGATCAAAAAACTCTACACAGATATACAGATTCAATCATCACTGCCTCTACACAAACTACTACCATTCACAATATAATAAACTCCACCACACAGGTACAGAGGCTTGATCACCACCTCTACAATGTACTCCTACTACCATTCACCATATAATAAACTCCACACAAGATACAGAGGTTTGATCACCCACCTCTTCATGAACTACCACCATTTTCACAGTGTAATGCAACTACAAACCCCATCCAGCTCAAGCAATGACTACCCACGAGAAGAGAATGCAAATGCAGTATGTGCATTCTCAGGACAGACAAAAATCCGCTCTGATACTAAATCATTTGGTTTAAGGAAAAGCTACAAGACATTGGAGACCATGATTCAAAAGTCTGAGAAGTTGGATTCATTGCTTAGTTGGACTACGTGTTTACAGTAACAAAGGGCATTTCCCTGATGTCTTTGCATTGGGGGAAAACTTCCAGTATTATGCTGTCGCTGTCTCCTACACAAAATTGAGCTACAAGAGGAGACCTCTCTGTGTGTGTCTCTAATCGGATCTATCACCAAAATGCTCAAAGATCCTTATCAGCACTGAGATTTGCCAGTACCTGCGAGTCATTGTACTGCGTTACTGCTTGCACAATTGCCCGAGCTCGCTTGGTTGGATTGGCAGACTTGAAGATCCCGGATCCAACGAAGACGCCATCGCATCCTAACTGCATCATAAGAGCGGCATCAGCGGGAGTGGAGATCCCCCCGGCTGCGAAGTTGACAACGGGGAGTCTTCCCAGCTGCTTGACGAGCTTGACAAGTTCATAAGGCGCAGAGATTTGCTTGGAAAACGTGAAAAGCTCGTCGTCTTCCAGCATTTGCAACTTCCTCATATCGCCTAACACAGCACGTGCATGTCTGACAGCCTCAACGACGTTTCCGGAACCCGCCTCTCCTTTGGTCCTGATAATCGCTGCGCCTTCTGCAATCCGACGCAGAGCTTCTCCCAAGTTGCTGCAGCCGCATATGAACGGCACGCGGAAGTCGTGCTTGTTGATATGGTTCTCGTCGTCTGCTGGGGTCAGAATCTCGCTCTCATCAACGTAGTCAGCTCCAATAGCTTCCAGAATTTGAGCTTCCACAAAATGCCCGATCCTCGCTTTGGCGATCACCGGAATGCTCACTGCCTTCTTCACATTTTTCAACAAGCCCGGATCGCACATGCGCGCGACGATACCTTCCTTCTTTGCAGTTGCCGCCCTAATATCGACAGCCAGTTTATCATGTACCATCACCGCGACCGCCCCTGCGTCTTCTGCAATGCGGGCCTGCTCAACATCCGTCACGTCTATAATCACTCCTCCTCGCAGCATTTGTGCAAGCCCGACCTTAACTGCATACGAAGACTTCATCAAGTCTCCACCATCATCAAGTACCGCAACAACACTGCTACTAGTCCCCGACGCTTCTTCTGCCATGCCAGAGCCTACCTACCTCCTCCCGCTTCCTTCTTTACACCACACAACTCCTTTCTCTCCTCAACTTCCTCCTCCTTCTTCCCCCACTGCTTCCCGCACAGATATCCCTCAAACAGCAGCAACAACAACCCACGGACAAAGAAAGAAAACAGACAAACCAAAAAGACTTAGTACAGCAACCGCAAAACACTCAAACAAGCTCTAGAGATCACCGAATTCGAAGCTGTAAACTGCAATCTGAGTCCAAGAGGGCGCTCTTCCTCAACTGATCTCCAACAAAACGTGGAACATTTCAGTACGATCCGACCGCAAACGTCGATAGGTTTTCCAAATTTGTCGATCTTCAGTGCAGTTTCTCTCTGTGTCTGTCTCTCTCTCCCCCTCTCTCTCGCGCGAGAGCGGTATAGGGTCGTCTTTCTGAACCCCTCCGGGTAGGGTTTCTGCAGGTAGAGAGAACCGGTAAAGCGCCGGGGCAGAGACACCTCATAAAATGGTTAATTATGTTCAATTTAAATAAAATCAAAACTATGTTTGTTTTGACTGAAAATAAACTAATTACTTAATTTTTAAAAATTATAATATTTAAATATTTATTTATTTATTTATTTATTGAATTACTAAAACAAATGAAAGTACATCATGAGTTTCATCTGTTGTTTGTAAATCTTCATATTAAAAGAAAAGGGATGATAATTAAAATATTAAAAAATGACATGACAAACAATGGAAAATCAAATTGAAATTTTATATCTTTAATTATTACAAAAAAATAGAAAATGTCTAATGTACACATGAAATTTGAACAAAAGAAAATCAAAACATGAATTTCAATTATATATTTTCAAAAATGAAAGTCATTTAATTTGTGAGATTGCTAAAAAAAGATTTAATAAAATTAAATTTTCATGGTTCTTTGCCCAATTCAGAATATAAAAACTAATGTAATGTACTAACATTTTAGAAAAAAATTTAAATAGAATTTATTTGATTGAAATATTGAATTAAATAAATCTTAAACTAATGTAATACATTTTACATTTTGAAAATTAAATGCATTATAAGTTTCAACGTAAATATGAAACTAAATAATGAATTAAATAAAATATTGGTATTAAAGATGTACATGTGTAATCAATTTCATCATGAAATTATTTAATTATGTAATAAGCTTATAATTTGCAATTTTTTAAAAATTGTGTTCTTAGATATTTTTCAATAATAATTTTTGTTGAAGACTCAAATTGTTGAAGATAGTATTAATAATTAATTTGGGCTTTGGAATCACAAATCAAGCACAACTTCATTTTGGACTTGTTTATAGTTCAATTAAGAAATATATTATAGATAATTTTTTTTATTTATTTATGTAAATTTTAAATTTTAAAATTAATATTGTCACGTCAACTAATTGTTTCAATCACTTCAATCATTTTAAACAATCATATTTAGTTATCTAAATCTTCTTCTTTTTTGTTTAAAATGACTAATCCATTTAGATGTCTCATGGTGGAAGGCTAGGTCACACCATGCAATGAATTACTTAAAATCTAATTATTAGAAAACTAACCACTTCTAGATGGCTTTGAAAACAAATTAATATAACTTTTTCTAAATTCAAAGTAGGTGTGGGATAATAAATAGACTTTTAAAATTAAAATAAAAACATTTGTTATCCCAAACCCTCCTTGCTCCTATCATATTTTTATGTTTTCGATGTAATAAAACTTCTTTAAAAGATATCAAAGGAGCTTTTTTTTCTTAATATATAGATCTTAGGTTTTTTTTTGTTGCACTTAATGATTTTTTTGTGGCAAATGTCTTGTAATTTGAACTTCAAAATGCTTTTTTTAAAAATGTTGTCAAAACAATTTTTTTATTTAAAAATTTGACAAATTTTGGAGATATTAAAATATATTCAACATTAATCAATCCATCTTTTTTTTTTCTTTAATAACATGATATTGAATTGAATTATTTGGCTCTCTTGATTAATGAGTGGTTCATGTGTTCAACTACCCCAATTTGATGGGGTGTGCACAATTATGTTAGGTACTAACAAATTTCATGTTGTTAGTAATATTGTGCAAGTAAATCACCTCTTATGTGTGTCTTGAAACAACCAATTTTTTAAAAAAATTCTTCTTGAACTTGTTTAAAGTACTTGAATTTTTTTTAAGGTTTCATTTATCTTCTTCATGAAGAAAATCAATTCTAAAAAATAGAACAATCATCTTTTAAAATAACAAAGAACTCGGAGCCATTGAATGATGCATGTTTCTTTGAACCACAAAGCTTTGAGCAAATGAGTTGAAACTTTTCTATTTCAATTGCTGAAAGTTTTTATGAAGGAATCTCCCTTATTGTTGTTTACTAAGCAAATAGCTTTGACAAGGTTAATTTCTACATCCAAGCTTAGGTACACCACTTATGAATATGTATTCATGTTTGCATTCAAATTATGCATGTTTTGATAATTTAATTGGTGTGGCATTTTATTTCAAAACTTTTCATGCTTTCAAAATGTAGTTGAAATTGAGGGGATTAAGATGTACAAAATCTAGTATAATAGATTTTATCTGCATCTCATGTATGTGAGATTTTATACACACCATTTGTATTATTTGTAGTTCAAATCTACAACTTTTCTAAATGAACATTAAAATCCAACATCATTAAGCACTTTGAAGTATTAAAAAGTGCAAATTTCCTTTTGATAATGATGAAACTTATTTTGCAAATAGATTTTCGGTGGAATGATGCACATAAAAAACACTAGTTATGTCTTTGATTTTTTTACTACTAATTAAAGTGTGTAGCTTGATAAAAAAAACAAAACATTTTTATAGGTGTTCAAATCATCTTATTGGGAGGCAAAACCCAATGTATCCAAAGCTTGAATCAAGTATGATTAGGTGTAAATACCAAATGTGCTACAAAATATTTAAAATAGCAAAATTATCAAAAAATGTGCATACACTATCAATCGATTAAAGGACTCATTGGTCTCAATTAACTAACAAACAACAAACTTTTAACTTGGTTTTGCAACATCTCATATCTACTTGCAATTAAAAAACATTTGATTGTACACAATGTTATCTAAAGAACTTTGTTGAAAGTATAAAGAAATGACACACAAAATAAATGTGGTTCTTGAACAAAAGTATGTTTGGTAAAGGTATGAAATGAGCACAACTAAAATACTACCACTATTATAAGTCCAATAACTTTGCTATACACTAAGTACATGCCCTTTACACACCATATCTCCTCATTATAGACCTTCTTTGTCTGTACTTTCTTACACACTACTTAGTAAGTTACCTACGTTTAGTTACTTATTAATATATTAACACCAAAACTATTTGTTAACAATGTCCAATCACAAGGATACATTCTTTAAATCACTTTCAACAAAATTCATCTATCATTTGTTTATTTATGATGAAGGGGGCTATTGTGACTCTCCAAAATTTTGAGTCAATCCTTATTATTCTAGTTACATGCTTTGATGCACCAAAATCTATGATTATTTTGATTTCCTCTCAAATTCTAAATTTACACTCACTAACTCATTTACCAACATTTTAGTTGCAATGGTATTAATTAATGGGGTAGATAACGACTTAATTTTATTTGGCAACTTGGGTTAATTGGAAGTTATTGTTAATAGGTAAGATAACTATTACGTCCATTGTTTTAGGAGGTGACACTAACTTTAGCTTAAGTTTTTAAAAGGTTGAATGGCTAACTTAATACTAACTAGGATCTAATAGAGGATAAATGCCACTTTTGTTAAGGTAGGATTTTTTGGATGAAAGAATAGTTAGGAGGAATAGGAGAAATGCATAATCTCCCACTTTTTTTTGTTGTTGTAATGATGTGTGTGTGTGTTGAAAAAAATGTAATTAGTAAAAGTTAAAAGGCTATAGTAACAAACCTTTCCTAGATTACAAGAAAGGGGGTAATGTATAGATTTTAGGATATTGCCTTGCAATATTGTATGTGTGTATCATAGTACTTTTATCATTTTGGCATAAATTAAATTATTTTTTGCTTTGCTGAACTTTTGAAAAATTATTTATTATTTGTGTCGAAACTTCAATAAAATCAAAGTTTCCATTGTTAGGTTTGAACTACAAACTTCAAGGACAAGGGCTTAAAATTGAGGCAATCTAAATACATTAAACTATTTCATAACAATACCAAGTGCTTGTTTATTATTTTGTATAACCTTTACTTGTGAAATTTTTCAAAATTAAAAAAACTAAATGTTGAAGTTAAAATTTAAAATTTAATTAATTATTTTACATCTTGTTGTCAAAATGGTAGAGATACTATGGTAATATGTCAGGTTTGGAACTGAATGAATCACAAGGGAAGTGGGGTGGATTGTGAGTATTCCCTACCCCTCTAATATATATATATATATATATATTTTAGTCAAAAGCTTTCGAATCACTAAACATTATACTATTTTCAACATGAATAGGGAAAAGTTAGGTTACATGCGCCATGTTGACATAAACTTTACATTTTGTAGTTCAAATGAGTGGGCCATGTCATGGAAGTTTGCATTTATGATTCAAGTGGTTGCAAGTTAAGGTGGCTCATTTTTGGTGGATTTTCCACTCCTTAAAATTTGTATGGCAGTGTTAAAATGGTAGTCTATTTTGATATCATTAATTTAGTGGAGAATTACATGGTGATCAATGAACTAAAAAATCCATATGAAGAATAACCATTTTAACTTATTTCTTAATGTACATGTTAAGGAAACAAAAATTGAAATTCACTCAAAAATGATTATGATATGGACCATATTTTCACTAAGTCCATATGCACACTAAGAGTGACCCATTTTTGTTCAAAAAAGGTGATGTATAACAAGTATTATAGTACATAGTAAACTAAAATCTTGATGGCATCCTTTGGTTAACCTAAACACAAGCAAAAAACTTTAGAATTTACATAACAACATTTTGGAACTCAAAGTTCACTTTGACTCAAAATTAATCTTGATCCAATGGTTAGATGAGGAGGATTGAATAAAATTAATGTACATAGAATATATAACTTAAAGTTTTTCAATGGCCATAAGGCCTCATGTTTGTGATTCATGAAACATTAACAAACAAAAGGAAATTGAAAAAATAATGCAATGCCCATCTATAAAATCTCCTCCTCTTTGATACGCTAATGGTTTTTTCCTAAAAGGAAGATATTATTATGCATTTATTGTTAAAAAATGCAAAAAAACACATTTTTTGAATGGAATTTCATCCAAAAGTTTTAAATTTCTAAATTGTTTTAAATTTAATTAATGTGTATCAATATCATGCACCATAAAAAAATGCATTGATGATCATGTGTAGTACTCACTGTTAGGTACCACCACATAATGATAGAGGTAGTGAAAAAGATTTATTTTGTGTGACTTGATTGTTTAATTTATATTATCACCTTTCATATTACCTATTATAAATAGTTGAACTTAGTGTTTTGTTAACCTAGTATTCATCAATGTTAAATAGTAGCATGAATTATTGGGTCCTTGGATGAACTCCCAAAGTAGTTTCATTTCCAACCATACCTTGGTCTATTAGATCCAACTAAATCCTACTACATTTTCCCATTTCTTCATGCACCCAATATTTTTTTCACATGACTAGTAGCTACCAAATGTTGCACCATCTCCTTCAACTTGCAAAAGAATCCAAAAATCGAACCTCTTCACAAATTGTTGACTAAAGAAGGGGGGCAAAGAAACATCAAGATGGCAAAAGAAATAGGTCATTCCCCCTTCCTCCATTACATACAAGCCAATGAAAAGCTTTTTGCTTCAACATTGTTTTGAACTTCAACTTTTGAAACAAAACAATTACAAAAAAGGCCAAAATGAAAGTAATTTTGATTTTTGCATTCCTCTTCTTTTACTTTTATAGTTAAGTTAACAAACCTAGAGATAAAACCACATTTCCATGAATCAATGTGTTTACTTATTTTGGAAGGGTTGTAGTCTTTTGCAGAAAGAACCATTTTTAATAGAAAAGAATTTTCGAATGAAACATTTTGCAACTTGCTATTAAAATACTTATACTTGCCTTGATATATCATATTTTTATGTTGATCATTTTTGAATAAATATGAATTTTTAAAAATGTATATATATTTTTAGGTACTTGTGTTGCATCTTGAAAATTGATAACTTCAAATCATGTTAACACATGTCAATTACTTTGAAGTTTAGTTTCTTGTATACAAGTTACAATTTTGTTTTAATGGTGAGAATCTAGTAGCCAAAAGCATCACTAGCTTACGTTCTAACCCGAGTAGCATGGGGCACATGGAATCCCGTGTGAATCAGCAAGGACCACCTTGCAAGGCTAAATACTCCTGGGTGACCGATAGCGAAGTAGTACCGTGAAGGAATGGTGAAAAGAACCCCCATCGAGGAGTGAAATAGAACATGAAACCGTAAGCTCCCAAGCAGTGGGAGGAGAATCGGATCTCTGACCACGTGCCTGTTGAAGAATGAGCCAGCGACTTATAGGTAGTGGCCTGGTTAATGGGACCCATCGGAGCCGTAGCGAAAGTGAGCCTTCCTTGGGCAATTATCACTATTTATGGACCCAAACCTAGGTGATCTATCCATGACCAGGATGAAGTTCGGGTGAAACTAAGTGGAGGTCTGAACTGACTGATGTTGAAAAATCAGCGGGTGAATTGTGGTTAGGGGTGAAATGCCACTCGAACCCAGAGCTAGCTAGTTCTCCCCGAAATGTGTTGAGGCGCAGTAGTTGACTGGATTATCTAAGGGTAAAGCATTGTTTTGGTGCGGGTTGTGAAAGCGGTACCAAATTGAGGCAAACTTTGAATACTAGATATGATCTCCGAATAATGGGGGATAAGGGTCAACTAGTGAGACGGTGGGGGATAAGCTTCATCGTCGAGAAGGAAACAACCCAGATCACCAGCTAAGGCCCCTAAATGACCGCTCAATGGTAAAGGATGTAGGAGTGCAAAGACAGCCAGGAGGTTTGCCTAGAAGCAGCCACCCTTGAAAGAGTGCGTAATAGCTCACTGATCAAGCGCTCTTGCGCCGAAGATGAACGGGACTAAGCGGTCTGCCGAAGTTGTGGGATGTCAAAATACATCGGTAGGGGAGCGTTCCGCCTTAGGGGGAAGCACCAGCACAAGCAGGTGTGGACGAAGCGAAAGTGAGAATGTCAGCTTGAGTAACGCAAACATTGGTGAGAATCCAATGCCCCGAAAACGATCTTGTAGCTATAGAAAATGCTCCAAATTCTTGAAGAATAAAAAGAAATTTTGGATCTATGAAATGATATTGTATGTATCCCCATCGAGAAATCAGCAATTGAAGTTGGGAATAAATGACTATTAGTTTGGTTGGGCCCCGCCTATCATGTTCCCAATACATTCCCAACAAGTTCCCCAAGTTTTTGTTGTGTGCTATTAGATTGGACCCAAAATTATTGAAACCAACAAAATCACACATATGACAAAAGAACGTGCAATTAATGTTAAGGTTTATTGGTTTCTTTTTTAACATTTTGTTTTGAACTAAGATTTTTACTATTAAAAGTCAATACATTTTGTGTTAATATATTTTGTAACACAAAAAATGAGACTCCAAAGCCACACCTTGTAAGTATCATAATACCGTGATGGCTTCAACATAATTTTTTTTTAATCTATCAAAAATTTAGAAAAAGTTGTTTAAGGTGTAAAGAGTTTAATCTTTGGTCATCTTGGAAGGAGGATGCTAAATAAAGGTCCACCTCATCACTAAAATAGTTCAAATTGTTTGAAATAGATGTACCTTAAAATAACTATATTCTTTACTATTGAAATTTTAAAAATTAAAAACCCAAGTGACAAATCAAGAAACTTAAATTAAATTAATTATTTGAGATTGATGTGCCAAATCCACCAAGGTACTGTGGTAATCAAACACATAAGAATAACTAAAATCTTATTGACATTGAATTGTGTTCCCACCTCAAACCAAATTTGAATGAGGATATATATCTTGTTCATTAGGAGAAGACCAAGGTGCTAAGTGCAAACCCCAAAAAATAAGAGAAGAAAAAAATGGTGAGCAAGTAAAGACATTCAACACGAAGTTTACAAAAGAAAAAGACCAAAGCCACCATAGACATTATCATAGTAGAACGCAATTAAAAATGGCTAAGTTTGTAGCATATCCATTTTTCATATGCTAAGTACTCCAAACAAATTGAAGCACAAAACAAACTACTTGCAATTGCGTATTCTTTCCCCTTCCATTAAAGGAAGAGACAACAAACAAACTTCATATATAGATGTTGCCTCCCTCTTTTTAGTTGCTGTTATTTAAAGTTGAAACTGATTTTCTAGTCATACAAGAAACATTTCACAAACAAAATGGTTGTGATATGTTTTAGTCAAGAAAGTAAAATCATGTTGTTACCAATGGGTAGACCTTCAAAATGCCAAAAACCACTAGGGATCTACATTGCCTCCACAAAACCATTTACACACATTTTCATTGACTCATATTTTAAATGTCAAAAACCATTCAATTGTCAAATGTTTGGGTCATTCCAAATGAATGTGATTATCAAAGGAGTCCTTGAATAAAAAGTTTGGTATTCACCAAAATTTAATGTATAAACAGCAAATTGCCCTATGTTGTTCAAACTGTTGTAGTTGATACCCATATTTACAATAAGTAACTGAAATAATTAAACATTGGGATTTGGCAAGACCAATCTGAATATTATATAAATTTGACAATCACACAGTGAAATAAAAAGTTGAGTTCAAAAACAAGAACCTCAGCTATTCAATTTAGGCTGTGCATGCAAATCCTTAAAATGCAACTAGGATTGAAAAACTTCAACTGACGATTTGACCATTTCAGGAATTGTTCAACACCAAATCTTGGTGGTAGAGAGTCCTGTAGTTGTGGGAAAGACCCTTTAGGTTCAATTAATTGGTTCTTCACTTGTCTGAAGGACCTTTGGTTTTGAACCGAAATGTTTGGGAACTTGAATGGTACAGGTTTGAGGTGGGGAGGGGGTTTCCACCATTGTTAGAAAACATGCATATGTCCAGTTCTTGGCAAATACCCTGATCTAGTAATAGGCTGCTAAAATGATTGTTTAGTGAAACAACTCATAACCCTATTGTGGGTTTTGGACCTTGAACAGCCAGTGACCCACAAATTATAGTTTCAACTCCAAAGGTATGAGGCTCTTGATACCATAAGCAATTTATGCATCAACCATGCAGTGAGGGTTGGGGATGGGTACCATATATATCTTAGGCTGCCAGGGTGGGTCCTGTAAGTAAAAAGGAACATCGTAGATCTAACAAATGGTTCTCAAAGAGGAGAGGCAACTAGAAACCAGCGTTAGGCAGGCATTCATTTGTTCATACCTTGGGGAGTTCATCCTGGGTATTTGAACATTCAAAACATACTGTCAGATGCCGTCCCCACCTGTAACACATCAAAGACATTGAAGAATCAACGTAGTCAGTGACAAGGTTCATCAATTGCCACAATCAGCATCCAAATATTGCTGGACAGACTTTCTAAAGAGTAATACTTGGCAAGTAGAGATTTCAAAATACGAATAAGGAACCACGGAAACCAAAACACCAGGGAACTCCTAACACAACCCAAATGCCCCAAGTGTTGAAACTTACCCTTGTATGTTTGATTTGGTTTCATCCTCTTCCCCCTTCCACCTTAGACCTGGGGGGACTTGGTCACATTGAGCTTCATGAGGTTCATGTAAACTCAGAGACTTGTAAGTGAGCTGACAAACTCTGGCAATCAGAAGAGTTTTCAGTTTCTCTCCCACATATTACTTACTTCCTCACAGAAAGGTTATTTGATACAAACAGCAAAATCCAAAACCACCAACATTTTATCATAGCAAGCCCAAAGCTGAGACAAGTGTGAGCATAAGTATGAAACAGGTGCAAGCCTCTGCATGCAATTTTCCACAATCGTTTCTATCTAATGGCATAAGACAGCAAAAGGTGAAATTTCTGATTCAAAATGCTCAAATTGAAAGATACAGAAGGCTTCTTGCGTGTGTCAATAACAAAAATAAGTTTACTGAGAGTTTTCCAGAACTAAATGACTAAAGCAGATACAGATTTAATCTGCTTCACCGCTACCAAACCTATTGACAAATGATTGAATGCCTGGCAACTAATGGCAGCCCAATTGGCCCCCACAAACAGCCAGAATCTAGAGTAAATCTCAAATCATGAACAGCAATATATGTACTTTTGGACAGCTATTTGTAGACCCTTGGTCTCCAGAGAAATGACAACAAGAATTCCGCCAAGAGCATTTCAATGATGAAATGAATAATAGTGGTGGCTAGCATCAGGCAAACAGTAGCATGGCTTTATGGATGAAGTAGCAAATCTTGCCGAGCACTTAAGAACAGGGGATAACTCCCACATGCAGCAGGTGACTCAGTTTGGAAAGAGTTTCCTGGCATAAGACTAACATGGCCCAAGTGGAAATTTTCCCCTCTCCCCAGACTTGGCCATGGTTGCCATCTGGCTGATAACAAGACATCATAACCCCCTGTGATTGTATGTTCCCGTGGACCCTGGAAGCAGTCATTACTCCAAACATGAGTACATTCATCCTCTTGTTCAATGTGATTCAAAGAATACGGAGAAGAGCAACCCTCATCTGGAAACAACTCAATCATTCTTTGTAACTGCAGCAAGCCTGCTTTGCCAATAAAATTATATTATATATCTTTCATAAGAATAGAAAAATCTCCATTCTCACGATGAAGAAGAAATAAAATATCAGACTACTCAAGACCATTGAAAATCGAAATCGACACTGAAACTTGAGCTCCTAGTTAAGAAGGATCCAAACTTAACAAATCCATAGTTAGAACATCCAAAATGGTCTGCACATCGATCTCTACTGTGAGCTGCTGTAAATAAGGACAAATTCCACAACCCCTGTGCAAATGAACCAACAGATGTACATGCAATAGACTTGGTAGTATAAACAATAATCAGTAATGGCCAGTTTCTACATCCACCTGGTCTAGCAATAGGACACGCAAATCACAACATGATCAAGTTGAGCACAAGAACTAAGCTTGATGAAGTTGCAGAGAAATCTCCACAACAACAATTATAGGCAACACGACAATGAGTGCAGTCATAACCTCATGAGAGTCGCTCACAAAGTGACAGACCATTACCTTCATCATGAACGGCAGTGACAAGCTGCCGTGACTACCCACTGAGTTCATCAGCTCCCAACAGTGGGTGTAGATAAGCATATAAAAATCTTCCCAAAAATTTGGGCAAACCATTATACACAATCTGCATCACTGAGCACAAGAACTAAAGTCAAAGATGTTCATTTGCTAGCTCTGAAAAACAGACTAACCTGAGTGCAAGCAGAGGTCTGCATGACTTCATCAGTGAAATTTGTTTGGTTCGAATGCTGCCATAGGCCAGAAACCTCTTGCACATCAGCATCAATCTCTTCCATAGGATCAGAAAGTTCGGACACCATTGCCATTCTACAGACACGTTTGGAACTTAGTGGGCTTGGAATCTCAGCCAGCCTCTGTGCAATACAGTTGATTGAATCTGCTTCGGCAGCTTCCTCTTTCAGATCCTCCCATCGCCTCTTGCTCCCTGCTGATGCTAAGACACCTGCATAGAGATTGCAGATGTCCTTTCAACATATGTACATTCCAAACCTACTACCATATATACTTGACTCCATGCTCAAATAAAGGCTCTCAATCTTGTGGATGACATCAGCACTCCTGACCTGGTTGAGGTGCAATCCACCTTGGTAAAATACCAGCAACCAAGGGATCACTGGTGCTGACACCTGCAATTGCATTGAGACCACAATCACAAAGATTGTTTTTCCCTGTGCTGCACCGAGAGCAAGCAAATTTCCTGTAACCATTGTCATAGGGCATCAGTTTACCCAGTCTGACCTATTAATAACTGTCAGGACTATATCACATAGGGGTATGAACCAATCTGCAGACAGCAAAAGGAGTTACTGGCAATTACTGCTATTTCAGTATATACCAGGTTGACATGATTACAGAAACAGAAGCACCACAGCACTTTGTACCTATACATATTGTCGACAAAATCATCCACTAAAACTGGCCAGGCACCTGCAGTCAGGAACAAACCAAAAAAGATAGAACCTGTCACAAACTTGTAGTTGAAGGGAATGTAGCATATTAATGTGGTCTTGTTCCCAATCATGCATTGCAACCCAGCATGCAAAATCACAGTCTAGCCTCACTCCTCTTCAATGCAGATTCTTTTGGGTTATTACTAGGCCTGATCCCCACTACCACCCCAAGAGCATAGAATACCTTCACGGTCATAGTTGCTAAGGTCTTCATGCACATTGCGACTGAATTCCAGCACTTGGCGCCATGTATCTTCTGAAATTGCATGCTGCTGATGCACCTTCACAGTTACAATATCAGAAGACCATCAAACATATCAGTAAGACAAGAAATGTAAACTGGACACAATTGAGTAAGCTGTAGTTTATAGAAGCCAGTAGTACAGGAAGCACTATCAAGATCAAAGTCATTGACAAACATACAAATACAAGGGGAATAATTTCACCTGAACGAATGCACACCACTGGTCAAGAAGTCGGAAACGTCCAGTCAAGGATAACCTCCAAGCATCTATGGCAGTTCTCACCGCTGCAATAAAACCAGAACTCAGAAGCAAATCCTAGACATCAAGCTGAGAAAAACATGGTCACAGGCTATTGTCATGCCCACTTGCAACAAGTTTCATGGATCTCAGCACAACAAGGACAGTTGACTTACAGATGCTTTTCTGCCCTTGCTCACGACACATGAAGAAGACAAAACGGTAGAAGAGTGTAAATCTGCGCATATCAAGAAGCTGCAAACACATAGCCATGCCCATCAAAATTTTGCACAGACACTACAGCTAACAAAGCTCCAGAATCCTATTCATGGGTCCATCTGACCCTTTAAATGTTTAGGTCCAACAACACATCATATCCTTAGACAATGTTCTGAAACTGATTGAAAGGACTAAAAGTGCCCTACTGTAGTGATGAAGGACAAAGTTAGGAAAGTGGAAGAATGCCAAAGAACAAGAGGGAGGTACCTGAGGCTGGATATCAGAACACAAGCGACGAAGTCCATCAAACACTGCTGGCCTGTTTATGCACATCCATGTCCAAGTTTTGTGGATTAGAATAGACTACACAGACAGATAGAGAGGAGGGAACAGAACAATCATCAATGTAAAATCCACTGCTGCAAAAGAATTGATCCAAGCCTTCCACACATCTGACAGAGGGAAATTCCATTACCCTGTTAGACCCTGGGATTCAGCAAAAGCAGAGAGAGCAGCAAGACGTGCTTTGATCTGGCTGGGTGTATCATCAGCTGTAGAAGTGTCTGCCACCAACCCAAGACCCAACTTCATCATCAAAACATGATATAGAATAATCAGACCTCTTCCGGAACTGGACCTTGTTGAGTTTAGGATAAGTTAAAGGTTCCAGCTTTGGCAGCTTATTCCTGGGAATGCATGTTCTGGCACTTCCAAAGCCCAGATAACAAAATAGTGATTTGATCTCTGTCTGTTTTTCAAGCTGCAAAGAAATAGCTACCATCCACATTCAGGTTCTCTACTTTCTTAGCTAATCTCTGTTGAAATAGGGGGTTGCAGTTGCGGTACCTACATGCAATAATAAGGCAAGGAGGAGTACTTGAACTGCAAAAACCTAGAATGGAGACTCAGGAGGAGGAGGAGAAATAATTGCGAATTTGTTCAGAAGACTTTAGATTTTAAAAAGTAGAGAAGACGGCTGTTTCTAAAGCAATTGCAAGGTTGCAAGAAACCCTAAAACATACCTGCATACTCCACGTACATATCCCACATACGTGTATCGCCGCCCCCCCGCCCCGCTGAGATTCGAGAAATTGGCACCGACAGCATGGATTGGAAGAGACAAGGATGCCACTGCCCTCTCATTCTCCAACAAGAGTGGAGGAGGAGGAAGAGGAGGAGAAATCAAGGCCTGGAGTTCCACGACACTCCGCCTACTTGCTCCCCAAAGCATTGACTCCACACCTCACTACTTCCTGCCACAGCAAAAATTCCAGATGTGCATGTGCTTCAGCCACCTCCCTCTTTTGCTCTTCCTGCTCCTCCTCCTCCTCCACCTCCTCCTCCACCTCCTTGTGCTAATTCTAGTTCTTCTTTTTCTCCTCCTCCTCCTCCTTCAGAGCCCGAGAAGAAATAATTATAACTAGCTAATCCGAATTCAAATCCACGGGCAAAACAAAACAACGCGAGTTTTATCACTGCAACGTCACCGTCCACGCAGCAGCAGCAGAATCATCCATGCGCAAGCGAAGAACACACAAGCACGCAGCAGGAACGCAATCTCCAGCAGGTAAGGTACAAGAGCCTCGGGATTAGGGTTAGGGTTTGCGCAAAGGAACCGAAAATTAAAGGAGCGTCCCAAAACTCGGTTCCTACATTCGTTCCCTTTGGACGTTATGTTATGCACGTTTTTGAACATGCTATGGGTATAGAACAGTGTTGTTGGGCTTATGGGTATAGAGCACTGTTAGGGGGAATATAAGGTTTTTTTTGGTATTCTTTGGTTCTAGTTATTCGTCTATTTTTTTATCCACCAGTTTTAATTTTATTTTTATTTTTTCAAATTTCATTTGTAATATCATGTAAGAATACAAAAAAAATTTAATTAATCTAATATCAGATTTCAATATGGCTTGATATTTGTCGACATTAATCTTTATCGAATATTTTAGCATTCCAAATAACAAAATAGGAACAATTATTTTTTCAAAAATATACCCAAATAAAGTTACAAGTTCAAAAGTTCATCTCACTCAAATTCACTATCATATTGCTCTAATTATTCCTTTAAAGCAACATCAACTTCAATCAACTTTATCAAACTCACTCTACATCTCACTCTAGGATCACTTTTTACTAACAAAAATTAAGTTATCTAAATTATCTTATTACAAGCAACATCTTTTCAAATTTGTAAATATTCCAACCAATGAAAAAATTCTCTCCATTCTATTTAAGAACCAACAATGCTAAGAATCTAACGAGTAAGAAATGCTAAAATTGAAAATATAGATTCATGTTTTGCCCACCATTTTAAAAGTCATTTAATGTTCTTGACATCCATATAAAACCTTTTAAACAACTATACCTCCTTATTCACCACCTTTTTCATTGGCTCGTTAATTCCAACAAACATCTCAAAAATGTTGAAACTACTTTTTTCATCAATTTGCATATCTATCATAGATCCAAATATTGCCATAAGGTGGAGGATGTGGTAGCATTTCAAAAGCGTAGATAAGGATCGTTAATCATACTCTTTCACAATGGATACAACATGTTCTTAACCAATAAAAGATAAAACCAACCATAGACTTTTAAATCTAGGGTCTAACATAAAGGACAACATGTTATGTGTTTTATTTTTTCATTTTTCTTGAAGAATGAAAGAAAACCATTTAAAAACTCACATACTTCTTTCTTAATGTTAAATGTAAATATGACAATTCCAAAGCTATAACAAAATCATCATCAATTGAATCCTCCAAATTAGATGAAATTCCAATTTTTTTCTTTAAGTTTTAAGTTCATAGTGATTATTGACATATTCAAAGCATTAGAATATAACCAATGCCATGAAATTGGTTCAACACACAAACACTTACAACTAAAAACAAAACATCAACAATGATTCAAGATATGTGCTAAGTTAAAGGTAGGGACATGGCTAGTAATCCTCATTACAATTTATTGACTATAATAAAGAAAATTTGTTACCTTAAATTGTAATGCCTCTTGAAACAATATGATTTTACTTGCAAACTTGCAAAAATAAATCAGGGATCAACAAAATAATTTACAATTTATAAAACCTAGAAACAAATTGCAAAAATGGAACCAAAGTAAAATGACAAAAAACATAACTAACCTAGTTTTCATTGGAACGTTTAATTTTTTCAGCTTGAAACTAACTTTAATGAAAATTTTTGTTCCATTTTTTATGACCTTGACCAAATAATGCAAAATTTGGCCAAGTAATGCATTTTTGCAAATATGCTTCAGCAAATTTAATAGACACATATTTCAAGTTCTTACAAACTTTTTCATTAGTAGTGGCATATTGACACACTCTAGAAAAAACATGACTAAACAAGTTCCTTGAAAGTTTCCCTTTAAATCTAAAGTCTCACCTTTAACAATAGATTTCAAAACATTAGTTAATGTATTTAAATTTCAACCTTTATCCTTCAAATGTGTTATTATTTTGTTTCTTGCCATATGCATCCAAAAGATCAAAGAAATCTATAGTTGACGTTTTATCCTATAATCTTAATAACTTAAACAAACCAAGAATTACTTGTTTTGGTTTCCAATCAAATCCCAAAAACATTATGACCAAGGCAAACACATCATGTGCACCTTTAGACTTGCACAAACCAAAACTAATAATAACATTCATTTTCAAAGGCCAAACATATGTTCTTTATTATTTCCACTAATTTAGGCAAAACAACATCTGAAAACAATTTTTAGGAAAGGAATGGAACACAAAGACATAATTGCAAAACCAAACATTTTAACCACACACTCTTTACAAATTGCAAAGGCAAATGATTTTTCATTATTAAAAGTGCAAGATTCTCCATAAACATTTTTTGCTCCACATTAACTTTTTTGAAGGGATCTTTTAAAGCAAAAAAATTTAATATGGAAGAATTAGAAATATGTGCCCTTTTCTTTGTAGGTTGTTTCTCAACATTTTCTCTCCCTTGATTATTTTTTTTTTTCAAATTGTTTTTAATTACTGGATGGTCTGCATCAAGATATTTCCATAAACATGTTATGTCACTTGTTTTATAATATGATATGAAACCTTTCCTTAATTCTTTTATTGGATTCATAAAAAAAGATAGGTTAAGAATGACATAATAAACAATGCATCGTTTGAAGAACATCAAAGCTTACTTTTGAATTGTCATTAACACAAAAAAAAAACCAACATGGAACATTTATGTTATGAAGACACCATTTTTTTCTTTGAAATTATAACTATTCCAAAATGTGTTTAATCTTTTATTCATCAATTTCTTTGAATACTTTTGAAATTCTACTAATTTCAGTTTGCAAGCTTGGATTTCCCCTTTCTTCCATTACTTGATCAACTTCAATTTCATCATTTCTAAATATTATATATTCTTCATTTTGCATTTTGGTTATCATATTCATTTGACCTTTCCATCTCTCACAATAATTTTACAAGGCCAAAAGGTGGAGAAAATTAAGGAAACAAATGCAATTTGTTATTATGTGATGGGATGATATTCTTATGCATAACTAAGTGTGATGTAAAACATTTACAATATACCTATGCACAATTAAGAATGATGCAAAGCATTTACAAGCAAACAAATATATAAAACAATAAAAAAATTTGTTCACAAGGTTTATGTTTGTCTCCAAAACAATTTATAACAAGCCTTGCACCATAAACCAAAAATTAAAACAATTAAAAAATATAAACAAAATAAATGAAAGAAAAACAAATAAAAGCAAAATTATATTTACTAGAAAAATAATTCATTAGGTTCTTGACTCCCGATGAATCCCAACCTACAAGAAGGAATGGTGGGGGGTAGTATAAGTTTATTTGAAAAATAACAACACAAGGCAAGAATGCAAAGAGGAGAGCAACAATGTGCACACAAAGAAGAGAACAACAATGTGCAAAGAAGAAAGCATTAACACATGCGAAGAAGAGAACAACAATGTGCACCAAAAAAAAATCACACAAAAAAAAACCAATAGTGCATGTGAAAAGGAAAAGAATAACACATGTGAAAAAGAAAACAAGAACACACATGAAAAGGAGAACGACACCATGTGCAATAAAGAAAACAACAACACACATGAAAAGGAGAACAACACCACGTGCAATAAAAAAACAACAACACACATGAAAAGGAGAACAACACCACGTGCAATAAAGAAAACAACAACACACAAAGAAAAGAACAATAACATGCGAAGAAGAGAACAACAAAGTGAAATAATAATAATAATAATGCGCACGAAGAAGAGAACAACAAAGTGAAAAAAAAATAATAATAATTCGCACAAAGAGGAGAACAAATGAAAGCAAAAAAAAAAAGGATATTAGCATCAAACACAAAGGATAATAACAACAAGTGTGAAAAGAAGTTGTTAGAAAAGAAGGTGGGGCTTGAGTTGGAGCTTGGGCCCCTTTTTATTTTGGTTTTAGGTTTTTTTTAGGTTCAACTGTGGTGGCCATAAAAATTTTCCTTCTAATGGGCTACATTTTAAACCTTAAATGTAAACCCCCTTCATATCCATATCCACATAAGGATCTAAAATCCATTTTGATATCAAATTTTTAATTTTTTAAAACTCTATCTAAATATTATATATTTGAATATTATATGACCAAATTTCATAATTTTGATATCCAAAAATAATGATATCACCTCATATATCAATTTTTTTAATATTTAAAAGATTTTACAAGTGATATCTTGAGTGATATCCAATTAAGATAGCTAGATTTTCAAGATATCTACCCAATATTAGTATAAACCTTGGTATGTATGTGATGGTTAAAGTGCAAAACATGCATGGGTGTCACTTGAAAAAATATGGATGGGGCAAATGGGTAGATTGGAGGAAAAAATTGCAATAGTGTTTTTGTTTTGATTAGATTCATTTCCTTTGGTTGATTTAACATTCACCTAAACTAAATTTCATCCTATTTTTCATGTTTCTTGAATGGCTCCATTGTTGTTACATATGTTTTGCATTGTTCCGACATGTACAATTAAGTATTATAATTATTTTTGAACCTTATGCATTAAATCCTAAGTTTCAAATATTTCATACTGAAATTTAATAAAATTTCCTTACTTTGTGGATACCATTACAAGAGGGGATAGGGGGTGAAAAGAGGCCTAAACCAATATTGGTCAGGTTTCCGACTGAGTGAGTTAAAACCACCAGGTAAGGATCCATATCCATATACATTGCCCAGAACTGGGTTCAATAATTTGGAATCAGATGGAGCCCAAACTAGAGATTTGCATAGTTTGAATATTCACCTTTAAACTTGTAACTGGGAACTAGAAGAAAATCCCAAAACCTTAAACCTTGCACTTGCTAACGCAATTGTGTCACCTTTGGTTTAAATTTTGTTAGGTTTAGGGTTAGGGTTTGCTTGAACTTAATGGAAGCATTACTTGTTTTAATAAAATTTTGCAAGGTTTCATGAATGGTTGTTTTTTGAAGATAAAATCATGAATAAGAGCCAAAGTAATCAATGCATAGAAGCCTTGTATCTCTTTAGCTCATGTGGGGGAGGTGATTATTGATATAAGAATAAATATATTCATGCTTTGACAATTTTAAAGTCTTTTGGAGCAACTAGTGCACCCACAAGTCCCCTCCCTACTCCAACCTTTAATTTTTCTAGAGTTGTAACACCAACTCCCATTGCAATTGTTCCAGTTGTAGCTCCTATAAGTTCTCCAGACTCAGTTGCATCAATTGTTTACCACATTTCACAACTCATGGGTATAGTCCTCCTTGATCCAAATTAAAAAGAATTCTTTTTCTTTTTCTGGTTTTTGTTTTAGGTTTTTATAACAAGTTTGTGAAAATTACAACAAGTTAAAATGTATAACTAAACGTTAATCTTTGTTGTGGGTGTGCAATTTTTTGAATGCTACTATAAGGAAATGTGCAGATCATGTGTGACTATTGTTTCTTCAAGTTCATGACAATTACCCTTAAGCTTGTCCCAGAGTACAATGATATAATGTACAGCATTGGGTTTCCATGTGTGGAAATTGATGATTGACAAACATTAGATTTCCCAATGTACTTCTATTTGTGCAGTCTAATGGTAATACCCTCATGGGTTTGTTAGTGTAGGACCAGGGGTGCTAATTAATGAAACTTCATCTTTCTAGGATCAAAGCTAATCATCTTTCATTATTTTCACCTATTTTAGTTGTTGGCTTATGCGCATGAACTTGAAGAACTATGGGATAAGTGGACAAATTCTAATGCACTCCCAAGTTCCTAATTAGACCCAAGATGGGTTTAAATTATTCAAACAACGAAATTGTGAGGAACTTGGGGCACGTTCCCAACTCTCAGCACTAGAAGGGGGTAGAGGGGTGTCTTGAAGCTCCGGGATGGGACTAAGAAATGTGACAAGCTTTACTTACTCACTCGGACCTGCATCAAACCAACCAACAAGTTGGTTAATTCACTTTCTAAAGCACCTTTAATGCTAGGACAAGCCACAAGCAACCTTAAACTCACAAGACTCACCACGGCCTGGACTTGGGGGAAGCCACCACCTTCCCCCATCTAGTATACTCTATGCCTCTCCACAGCACCCACATCCGAATGGCTTTTTGTCTCGGGACTCCCAAGGAGGAGTCCTGAAACTGTTCCGGTTTGGACTCCTGGGACTTTGTGAGGTCATAACTCTTTTTTCAGACCTCCGATTGGGATGAGGTCTAAAGCAAACTTGTAGCTCTCCTTGAGATCTTTTCAACGGTGTATCGCACTTCACCTGCATGCACTGGGGTCGAGTCAATTTCTGACTTTTAGTGGTCAGGAGTCAAACTGCCAATTTGACTCCTGGCCGTTCTTCTTGCCATAACATGTGCTACAAATATCCAAATGGCCCATGCGAGCTCATTTTCGATATCTACACTTTGATAGTTTTTCAATGATATAATGAACACCCCAATGCAAGGTGTTTTGACCCCTGCAATCAAACTTTGAAATTTCAGGAGTCCCAAAGGACTTCCAAGTCCCAATTTTGGAATGTGAGTTTCATCCTCACATTCCTTCAAAGTAGGGTTGCGACAAATTCCATCCCCTGATGGAACAAAAAGTTTGTAAATTTTATAAATTAATTTTAACCATTTGTTGATGGAAAAACATTTAGGAAGTTTAATGAGGGGGTTATTGTGGTTTAGAAGGTTAACTTATTTAGACAAGAATCTATGTAAGTTCCATTTGTAAACAAAAGTGTATAGGATTTGCCTATTGAATACATCATTCTAAAACCAACCATGTACAAATGATTTTTACTGAAAACATGGAAATAAATTGTTGGATGTTAAGACAATTAGTTTTTTTTTTGAGTCATGTGTGTTCACACCTTGAATGTGCAAGGATTTGGATAATAACAAATTCACAAGCCCTATACCAAATATGTCAGATTTCATAAACCTAATTACAATGTATGTGACTTTTATCTAATTGAAATAGGAAACTAGAAATTATGTGCAATTTGTAGTGAAAAAACCATAGTTTTTTAATGCTTGGGCCACTTGATTAGGGTTTTTAAAAAAAATTGTTTGTAATTTGTAATGAGAAAACCATAGCTTGTTAATGTTAGGGCCACTTTATTAAAACTTCAAACAATTTTATGTACAATTTGTATTGATAAAACCATAGCCTATTGATGTTTAGGCCACTTGATTAGGATTTATATGGCATTTTTCTGTGATCAATCTGACATTGTGAATCATAAACTAGATATTCATTTATTAAAAAAACATTTAAAATATCATTTCATCATTTTAATTAAAACCTTAATTGTACCTGAGATCATTTTCTTTTTAAAAAATGAAAATTGTCACTCTTAGGAACCGCCATGTTTTGGAATGTCAACTAGAACTTTATCCCAAGGTTGTCATCAAAGGTTTTTTTACAAATTATAGAATTGGCCAACACTAGTCCAACATAAAGTGAAGACATGGTTACTTTATGAATAATTTTAATGTACCAACATTTTTATGGGTCAAGATATCAGAGTTATTGTGAAAACCTTTAAAAAATGGTGGAAGGGTTCATAAGCTTATTATTAGGACTTTCACATACAATCTCAACTAGGAAAAAGGCTTTAAGAATGACAAGTGGAATACAACTATGCACACATTCTTTGCAAGTTCAATAAATAACGTTGCTAAAAGGTTTTTCACAAATTTTCCATCACATGCTTGGGATTAATAGTTGGTGCTAGAAGCTCAATGTTGGACATGAAACACTAAATACCCTCCATGAAGTTTTGTCCAATGTCTAGAACTAGTTTGAACCCCGTGCCTAACGCACAAGTGTGTGTATATTTGACGATACATATTACAAAATTACAATTACAAACTACATTTCCAAAACCTCTTTATATACGACATTCTGCATGTATCCATCAAGACCTTGGCATCTGAAAATCTTGATGTTTGCACTAGTTGTGACCCATGAGATAACAACATACAACTGACCATGGGAATAGATCGAAGATGGCAAATATACCCCAATGTTGTTCAACTTGTAAGTAAATAGTAAGTTACTTATTTAATAGGTATCAATATGTTGAAAATTAATTTTTTATTTTTGTATGTTGATAAGTTCCAATATCCAGACCCCCTCCCTGTTCATAATGGTTACGATTTTTGGTGCAGCCAATTTTCACATGCATCATAATAATACCTTTGGCATCCAGCATATCATTATTATTGGCAAAATTGTTTTTTTGGGCAATCTGATCCTTGCAATTACCAATATATCTATTAAGTTTATGTGTTAAAATGGTAACTGATATCCATTGCCATTATTATTATGGCAAATGCAAGTTTTGAAATTGTTAATATCTAATAAAAATGTGCTGAATGGTTGCTCACTTTGGCATCCATTGAACTATAATAAAAAATTATGGCAATGTAAAAAACATTGAAAATTTCCAATATTTTAAATAATTTTAAGAAAAGAAAAAGCCCAACCCAACTCTTTCAGTTGTTGAGAAAGAGACAAGATGAGTGTACCTAAGTCCAAAAACCCCAAAATAAAAATTTAAAAAAAATAAAATTTACAACATTAGTATATACTATTTTCCGTTGTGCCGTGTCTATATTCCACTCTTTCTTTGCCCCGTCGAAATAAACAGACCATGACGGGATGGATGAATGACCGGACGGATGGACAGATGGATGACGGGATAGATGGATGAAATGATGCTTCACGACGTCTTTTACTATATGTAATAAGCAATTGTGTGATGCTTGCATAATTGCTTTGCAAAAAATGAAAAGAAGTTTTGAAAAAAACATTAATGTTCTAAAAGCAAGAAAGTAGGGTAGTGGTGAGTATTTTGAATGGTCTTGTAAGAGTTGGCATTATTCTTTTTTATAATGTTTTGCTAAATTTTGAGCCTAATTAGGGGATGCAAAATGAAAGGGGGGTTTATTTCTTTTTTTGAAAAAAAAAGTTTCAAAAACAACATTACCACCTACCCCAATGGCCATTACACCATCATTTGGAGGTTATTTGTCACTTATGCATGTGAAGGTAGCAACTTCCTTTTCGTTAATGTGATTTAAATTTACATTTGTCTTTTGCTATCTTGCCAATTCCATTTACTATTTTATAAATTTCACCTTTAATAATGGACATTGGCTTTCAAGATTTAGGTTATGGAATGAAAAGTTCATAAAATTATTGTTTTAAAAGTTATCTCCCTTTAAGCTTGTGCATCTTTTAACATTGTTGTCATTTGGAGATTGAGTGTTAAAGGGATCGTCATGGAAGGTGGATTATCATAGATGAAATTTTTTTCATTAAGTTTGCAAATCTTATGTTAAAGGTTACCATGCATAAGACATACCAACTACAATGTGAAATAATTAACTTGGAGACTTTATATTTAAAACACAATTTTTGTAAATTGCAAATATGTTTATGTCTTTGATCATTTCATTTTCTATCAAGTGGTGTATATATTCATGTGATTTATAATTCAAAGGTCATGCCATGTATGTTTTTGTTTGTTATGAGTGTGAAAATGCACCTCGAAATTTTGTCTTTCTAGTGAAAGTTCACAATTGCATTGAAGTTTAGGTTTACAACTTATAGTTTATTTTTCTTGATTTCAAACCTTCTATTTTTCAAGTGCCCCTTTGCTAATTTCAAATTCAATCCCATCTTCCCATGTAAAGATCAAGGTCCCCACCCAAGATTGAATTTATGTCTATTTGCATGAATGAAAGCTTTAATTGTAAAAAAATACATGCTGAGTCATTAAATCCAAAGGTTGTAGAGAAGAGGGGAAAAAAAATCATGGGGGATAAATGCACTTTAAGGATGCATGGGCAATTTTTTTACATTGGTGTGAAAGTATGATTAACAAAAGTGGCAAGGTTCATCAAATAAGGTGCAAGATATGTACTTCCATGGAAGGAAAACACAAACTTTTATATCCTATGTTTGATAATTTGCCAAAAACATCCAAGAAAGTGTAAGGCCAAAATTTCAATGCTTGGGGTTGAACTAAGTCCTTATTACTACTACATAAAAACTTAATATACCAAAAATGAAAACATTTACACTGGTCAACCCATCAATAAGTAGTAAAATGAAAAGAAAATATGTTCAATTTGTCCTAATCTTCCATCTTTTGGGCAAAGGAAGGCCCATGATTAATTTTGAAGTTCAAATTAACAGACTTGTATACTTTGCCAAAGATTAAACAAATTCCAAAAAAACATTGGATTGATTTTTTTGGTTGATACATGGTAAAAAAATGTGAGATGTTTTCATAGCTTCACTCAAGGAAACTGACGCGCTCCCAAGTCACGGGGTGAACCCACTTGAGGGTTTCACAAAGTCAAGTTGCGGAAAGTTAAACTTGGTAGCACGCTCCCGGTTTCCAACTCTAGAAAGGGGTAGAGGGTCGAGTTGGGAGCCCCGGGATTAGACTAGGAAGAGGGACTAACTTAGCTCGTGTGAATCTGCATCCAAAAACCACCCAAATCGGGTTAGTTTAGCATTCGGGACACCCTTCGGTGTTGGGACTTGCCACGGGCACTTGGACACACAAGACTCACCACGGCCCGGACTCGGGGGAAGCCACCACCTTCCCCCATATAGTATTCTCTGCGGTTGCTCGCGGAGGCTACATCCGAATGGCACAAATTCCTGGGACTCTCGAAATGGAGTCCCGAAATTGTCCCGGCGGGACTCCCGGAACTTTGAACCGCCATAACTCCCGACTGCAGAGTTGGATCGCGACGAGGTCTAAACCAAAGTTGTAGCCCTCGTCGAGATCTTTCCAACGCCATGTCGCACACTCAAATCGGACG
>Ga0209611_10003460_pt1 | contig 27355 bp, 22 predicted proteins | sample S1TSphgellanicum_3_FD_187693 | JGI IMG/M metagenome (GOLD analysis project Ga0209611, IMG submission 187693) | Host-associated microbial communities from peat moss isolated from Minnesota, USA - S1T2_Fc - Sphagnum magellanicum MG (SPAdes) (version 2) | ecosystem: Host-associated > Plants > Peat...
ACGGACTGTGCGCCGGCAGTGTCATTCAAGCCGGGCACCGCGAGTATGGCGAGTATGGCGACCGCCACAACGCGTGCAGCAACTGCCTGGCTTTTATCAAGCCGCCGTGGTTTGGTGATGAACATGGTTGACCCTTCGATTTGTTTGATGGCGAGGGACTGCATCCCGTCGCCGAAGCAAGATAGCTTTTGGATGTCTCACGGACATGACACTGCCGCGACGATTGCGCAACACCGCGCCGAGCCGCCGTCACATGGGCCGGGCAAGATTGCGCAACACGATGCCAGCCGCCGTCACATGGGCCGGCACTTCACCGAATAGATCGCACCGGACTGCTGATCCATTCCGGACCAGTTGCCGATCTGCACCTGCGTGTTCGGGAACACCGTCGTGCTCTGCCGATCGGTGACGGGTAGCTTCGCGCCGTTCTCGATGTAGGTTCCCTTGAGATCGGCGGTGCAGCGAATGATGCGCGTATCGTGACTGGTCACCAGAATCGTGTAGACGGGCTCGTTGTTGTTGTAGCCTGCCATCCCCCACTTCTCCTCGCTCACGAAACTCGCCGGAGCCACCGGGCCGGCGTTGTCCGACGTCCCCGCGGCGAACGCCGGTGCGGCCTGTGTCAGCACCGGTCGCGTTGGCGAGGAAGTGGTGCGCGCCGCGCCAACACTAGATACGGCGCCGACTGCAGGCGTAGCGCCGACTACAGGCGTAGCGCCGACTACAGGCGCTGCGACCACAGCAGGCGCTGCGACCACTTCGGGCGCCGCGCCGCGTGGGCGCCCGGGCGCCGGCAGGGACGCGGCAGGTTTGGGCACGATGCCTGTCGAAACCTGCGGCGCAGGCACTGGCGCGTCCGGCGCGTCCTCAGCTCCTGCAGGAACGCTCAGAACGACAGCCCAAATCAGAGTGCACAGAGCCAGGGAAATTTTCATTGCCAACTCCGGTGGACGGTTGAATTCGCGCGTCGCGGCTGCGCCTTGCTCAGCGACCAGACAAAATCGAGCGGCACGAAGCGAGGCCCGGTGCCGTCAGAAAACCACGCCGGTTCTGGCGTTCCGATGAATCCACGGCGTTCCGGGCCATCGAAGATGGGCAAGCGCAGCGCCGCTGCGGAAGGTTTCGACACGCGCGGGAGCAGCGCGATCGAGGCGCGCGCATGACAGGTCATGCAGGATGCGGTGGTTTGAAAGCCGGTCTCGAGTTCCGAGTTTGCCAGGCGTCGCGCCTTGCCGGCCGGATCCACATAGCTCGTGAGCGAGCCGCGCAGCCGGTAGTACTGCCACACCGTGCCCTCGAGACCGATGTGGGACGGAAACCGATTGCAGTCGGCATCGCGGTCGCGGCAGGCAAATTCATCGTGCGAGGCCAGCTGCCAATGATCGCTGTCCGGCAGCGACGGATTGTCGACGTGTTCGAAGGTCGCCCAGAACCACATCGGCAGATCCTTCGACGCGATGTGCAGCGCCGTGAGGCCATACAGGCGTGAAGTCCCATCGGCGAGCGTAACCACGAGCGTGTGATAGCGCGAGCGCTCCGCGGCGCTGATCGGCCGCCATCGGGCCTTCACTTCTTTGACGCCGTAAGGGAACCGGACTTCGCGACCGCCCGCGACGGCGTGCAATTGACCGTCGACATTGTAGAGTTCGTGCACCCGGATGAATTCATAAGCCGCCCGATTCATGCGAATTTCCGTGAGACGCTTCGCCGACTCCAATGGATCGACCCACGGCACCATGACACCGCCCACCACATGCCGCGCGTTGGGAAGGTCTTTCAGAGACACGGTCTCGAAGCGCTCCCAAGTAGCCGGCGGCTGATCGAGCCGGCCCTTCTCCCAAGCCCCGGGATCGGCTCCGTCGCCGCGGTACACCTCCCCGGCGTTCTGCCAGGACTCCCACACGACCGGCTGTTGGCCGCCCAAGTGAGCCGCGGCATCAGCCCTGCGCTCAACAGGATCTGCCGGCCAGTTCAGCGCAACGAACAGCCGCCACGCGTACTCATCGCTCTGGTCGCGTGCCGCCGCGGCATCGTGCGGTTCGGACCACGGCTGCGTCCAATCAACCGCGTTTGACCGCGCCGCGGCGCACACCAGCAGCGCTCCGATAACGCATGCCGGTACAGGTCTCACCGCGTTTCAGCGGAAACGTTTGACCGCGCCGCGGCGCCCACCAAGAGCGCCCCGATAACGCATGCCGGTACAGGTCTCATCGCGTTTCAGCGGAAACGTTTGACCGCACCGCAGCGCCCACCAGCAGCGCCCCGATCACGCGTGTCGGCATAGGTCTCATCGCGTTTCAGCGGAAACGTTTGACCGCACCGCAGCGCCCACAAAGAGCGCCCCGATCACGCGTGCCGGTACAGGTCTCATCGCGTTTCAGCGGAAACGTCCGAGCGCGCCGTCGCCGGCGTGCCGGGCGCGACATAGCCGTCGGTCAGTGTCTGCAAGAACGCAATCACATCGTCGATCTCGGCATCCGTCAGCGCCGGCGCCGCCCCCGGCGCCCGATCGAGCGGCGCATCCCGATCGATGTTGATGGGAAAACCCGCCGGCATGTCGTCGTACTTCCGAATGCTGCCGTCCGGGTTGCGGGGATAATACTTGCCGGGGTTGAGATCCCGTTCCACATAGAAGTGCATCACCTCGAGCAGCGAACCGAATACTCCGTTGTGAAAAAAGGCATCGCGCAGCGCGACGTTGCGCACCGTCGGTGAGCGAAAAAATCCGCAGTATTCGCGCTTGTCGAGCAGATCCCGGCGGGCCGGTCCGCACAGTCCGAGATCGAAGTAGTGCGGATCGCGGTTTGCTGGAATGCGCGGGTTACGCGGCACGCCCACATTGGCGAAATCATAGTCGGTGAAGGGCGGCGGCCTGCCGGCCCGTGTGACTCCCAGGTGACAGCTTGCGCAGTTGCCCTTCGCCGGATCCTTGAACAATCCGACGCCGCGCTCCTCCTGCTCGGTCAGTTCCACCTCTCCGCGCAAGAACGCATCGTACTTGCTGGAATACGGATAAAACTCTGACGGGTCTTGCTGAAAGGCCTCGAGCGCCTGAAGGCCGGCGGCGAAGGCGCGCTGCGGATCCTTGAATATATCGGCGCCAAAAGTGGCGAGGAACATTGGTGCGTACGCCGACTTGGCCAGCCTGCGCACGACGTCCGCCGGGCTGGCATTGGCCATCTCGTTGGCAGCCAGCAGCGGCACCATGGCCTGATCACGCAGGCTGGCTGCGCGTCCGTCCCACGTGAATCCACCGACCGGACCCACGTCGCCGTCGACAAAGTGATACTGCTCGGCGAAAGCCGGCATGCCATGCAGATAGCGCAGTGAGGGTACAGCCCGGGTGCCGGGCTGGGCCATATCCTTTCCGCCATACGCCAGCGCCTTACCCGGCGGCGGGCCATAGGCGTAGCGTGGATCATGACAGGTACCGCAGGCAAGTTTGCCGGACGCAGAAAGCGTCTGGTCGAAGAACATGAGCCGCCCGATCCGTGCCATGCCGGCCGGATCCGGCGGATCGCCGGCCTGAGCGCTCTCCACACCGCTCCCGACCGAGGCTTTCATGACGGCAACGGCGATCAGACAACCGATCGCCCACTCCTTTGCTCGCAAGCCCCACCCCATCTCTCTTTCGCGCGGTCGGCACAGCCTAGAGAGGGAATGTGAACGCGCCATGAACATTCGAAGACATCGCGCAGGTCGGCACGCGCCCTACGTCGCCACATTCTCCGCACGAGCTCTACGTGCGGCACACGACCTACGTCGCCACACGCCCGCACGCGCTCTACGTCGCCACACTCCCCACCAAAAAAACACTCACGTACGAATTACCGGCCCCATGGCTGCGAAGCAATCGACGTGCACCCGGGAATAAGCTGAAGGCGGTGGCAGTCTTACCAGTACCTAGCCCTGCGGAGAACCCGATGACACCGACTGCCCTCTTGTACAGGAACCTGTTCCCGAGCAACGCCGCAGACTCGCGGCCCGACCATAAGGTTCGCGCATCACCCTTCGCCGCCGCCGCCGCGGCGCTATCCATGCTGTTGGGAACCGCCGCAATCGCCGAGCCGACGGCTGTGTCCTTCACCTCGGCTCCCAGCGGTGATGTTGACCGCGGGAAGATGCTGTACCAGGGCTGTCAAGCTTGCCACTCGATCGATGCAAATGACTTGGGCCCCAAGCACCGGGGAGTTGTCGGACGCCGCGCGGGAAGCGTAACCGATTACTCCTATTCAAACGCCCTTAAGTCTTCCGGTTTGGTTTGGGATGAGGCGACACTCGACCGCTGGCTCAGCAATCCGAGCGCGCTGGTTCCCGGCACCAAAATGTACTTCAAGCTCGACGACGCGCAAATGCGCGCCGACGTGATCGCCTATTTGAAGCTGCTCAAGTAACGTCGAGCTGCGCGGCCCCCAACGCCGATCGTTCTCAGACGCCTACCTCAGTGCTGTCAGTCCTTAAACCATGACATCCCAGAGCCAACGAAGATTCCTGGAATAAAAATGGCGCGCTGGGAGTCTCCTTGTTGGAGACAGTATTCAGCAATTACAAGGAGATCGCGATGCAATCCAATGCCGGAGTAAAAGGATCGAAGAGGCCCCGCCAAATCGCTTTGGCGATGCTCGCAAGCGCCGTCGCGGCGACGCTTGCTCAGGCCCACACGCCCGATAAGATCGTTCTCGTGCCGCCGACGGATCTGCCGGCGTTGGCGCAGCAAAGCGGCGACGCAATGTTCCTGCACGACACGATCGACGGCAGAACACTGCTCTATATCGAACAAAACCGCGGCTCGCGTCTGACGACCCTGGATGTGACCGACCCGCTCCACATCAAGACCAAGAGTTCGGTACCGCTCGATTCCTCCGAACCGTTTGATTTCGTTGCCGCGCTTGGCAGCAAGGCAGAATTGATTCAATTCCGGCAAAACCATCAGAATGGCGTGCTGGATTTGCATAAGGAAAATGCGCCGCACCTCAAAGTCATCCAAGCGATGACCTTGCAGGGTCGCGTCACACCCTTGGGCACCGACGGATTTGTGGTCAACGGTCAGGCGACGGAGATGCCGGCGGCTCTTGACTATCAGGTGATCGAAACGGCAAGCCAGACCCTGAATCGTGTCTTTGACGTGAAGCAGGTCCGTGAAGAAGTGACGAACTCCAGTACCGGCACCACGTTCTTTCTCACAGAGAATGGGCTGTACCTCATCAGGCGTCCGGCCGTCGAGTCGGAAAAACGGCGGCGCGACCAAGAATGGTTCTCGGAGCACTCCGGAAGTTGACGCTTCGATCAACACTCGACTAGGGTGGGCGCGCCATGAAAGACCGAAGCGAAGCGCTCCATGGATGACAGGCGACAGCGTTTCGAGCTGCAAGTGTTGCCGCATATGGACGCGGCGTACCGGTTTGCGCGCTGGCTGGCGCGTTCGCCGAGCGACGCGGATGACGTCGTTCAGGAGTCGATCTTGCGTGCGTTCCGAGGATTCGATGCGCTCCGAGGATCCGATGTGAAATCATGGCTACTGACGATTGTGAGGAATTGCCATTTGACTGCGGTGCAGCAGCAACAGCGGCGGAACTTTGTGCCGTTACCGGAAGAGCACGACCTCCATGACGGGCCGGCCATGATCGCGACGACACCCGATCCGGAGAGCACGGCGATTCGCCGCGACGAAGAGCAGACGCTCAACAGGCTGCTCTCGACGATGTCCGAAGAGCAACGCGAGATCCTGGTCCTGCGCGAGATCGAGGAGATGGGCTATCGCGAGATCGCCGCGATCGTCAACGTGCCGATCGGCACCGTGATGTCCCGCCTCGCGCGCGCGCGAGCGGCGCTCAAGGCAAGATGGCTGCGAGAGCCGGAGCGAGAAGCGCATGCCGTGCGCTGATTCGCTGCGCGTTCAGGCTTACTTCGACGGCGAGTTGGATGCCCTTGCCGCCGCGGACATCGAACGGCATTGCGAAGCCTGCATCGAATGCCGTGCGCTGCTTGAAGACCTGCAACGCATACGCACCACGCTGCGGGAGAACTCGCGCTGCGCGCCGGCTCCATCCGCTTTGCGTGACCGGATCACGCGAGCCCTTGATCAGGAAAGCGGAGCATGGACGCCCGGCAGAAGTACAGGTTGGCGCACGGCCTGGCGATCGCGGCCATTCCGGCAGGGGGTCCTGAGCGGCATGGGTGGTTTCGCGATGGCGGCGGCCCTCGGATTCTTTCTTCTTGTGCCCCCGTCCGCGAATCCGGTGCTCGATAACCTGGTCGGTGCTCACGTGAGATCCCTGATGCCGGACCATCTGATTGACGTGGTGTCGACCGATAAGCACACTGTGAAGCCCTGGTTTGCGGGACATGCCGATGTCTCGCCCGTGGTGGCCGATTTCGATCAGCAGGGCTATCGGCTGATCGGTGGACGCGCCGATTATCTGGACCGGCAGCGCGCCGCGGTGGTCGTCTACCAACACGGTTCGCATGTCATCAATGTCTTCAGCTGGGCCACGGACCAACGCGGGGTGCCGAAGAATACCACCCGCAACGGGTATCACCTGGCGTTCTGGAAGACCGGGAATCTGCTGAATTGCGCGGTCTCGGATACGGCGTGGGACGAGTTGATGGGACTCGTCCGCTTGCTGCAAGGACAGAGTGATCACGACACGCCATGATGCCAGAGGGAATAAATTGATCGACTCCGAAGTCTTCCATGTTGAACAGCAACCAAGGAGACGGACATGTCGGATGATCATCGCCTGTATTCGCGACGTAACGCACTGCAATGCATGGCCTATGCCGGAACGGGCACACTTTTCGCGCTGTCCGGCGGCGTGTTCACGCCGATCGATCTGGCAATGGCCGGCAATTATGGCCGTGACAGTAGCGAATTGGGAAAGCCGCTGTTTGTACAGATCAGCGACACCCATATCGGTTTCAGCAAGGAAGCCAATCCGGATGTCACTGGAACCCTCAATCAGACGATCGACTTGGTCAATGCTCTTGAGCACCAGCCCGCTTTGCTGATCCACACGGGCGACATCACCCATCTTTCCAAGCCTTCTGAATTCGATCTGGCACAGCAACTGTTTTCTCGCTTGCGCACGACAGAGATGCACACCGTTCCCGGCGAACACGATACGAGCGATGCGACCGTGACTGAATACTTTGATCGTTTCGGTAAAGCGTCCGACAACAAGGGGTATTACAGCTTCGATCACGCCGGCGTGCACTTCATTGCGCTGATCAACGTGCTGCAATTCAAGGCCGGCGGACTCGGCACGTTGGGCGACGAACAGCTCGCCTGGGTGGCCGCTGACTTGAAGCACCGTTCGGCCAGCACTCCGATCGTGGTGTTCGCGCACATGCCGCTTTGGACGATCTACGATCCTTGGGGCTGGGGCACGGGTGACTCAGAGCAGCTCTTGATGCAACTGCGCCGCTTCGGCTCCGTCACGGTGTTGAACGGACACATCCATCAGATCGTACAAAAAGTGGAAGGCCATATCACTTTCCACACCGCCCGATCGACCTCCTATCCCCAGCCGATTGCAGGCGAGGGTGCAGGTCCGGGACCGCTGAAGGTCTCTGCGGATCTGTTGCCGAAAATGCTGGGTGTAACGAGCGTCTCATTAGCCACGCATCCGCGTTCGTTGGCGCTCAGCGACACCGCGCTGGCGTGAGAGGGAATCGACTATGACGAATCGCTGGCATCGGAACCCTCATCCCTCCTCCGTCGCCGCCGCTTCACCGACGGTAAGCCGCTCAACGTCCGGAGACCACTGACTTGCAAATTCCTTGGATTTGAGATGATCGGCGAGGCGGATCGCCAGTGCCACCAGCATGAGCGTCGGGTTGCCGTGACCGGCCGTCGGAAATACGCTGCTCCCGGCAATGTATAGACCGGCGACTCCGTGAACTTGGCTCGCGGGCCCTCCGGCAGGAGCCCGGCGGCATTGAGGCTTTGCGCTGGCGGCGGGCATCGAGGCGTTGCGCGAGGCTTTGCGTACGGGAAGCCTGACAACTTCGCGCTTGACAAATGTCTTACTGCGTCTTACCTTGCTACTTAAATTCTCATGGCTATGCAAACGTGGACACCACCAAGCTTTCCTCCAAAGGCCAGGTTGTACTTCCAAAATCGGTGCGAGACGAGCACGGTTGGGTGGAAGGAACGGAATTCGTGGTCGAATCGACCGCTGGCGGAGTGTTGCTGCGACCGAAACAAGCGTTTCCGGTCACGCGTATCGATGGCGTTTTTGGATCGCTTCCTTACCGCGGCAAAGCCAAGTCGTTATCCGAATTTGACGCCGGCATTCGCAGCGAAATCCGCCGCAGACATGGCGGTCGGTAGCACCTTGCGACAATTCGTGTGATCGCAATTGATACGAACGTGCTCGTCCGCTTTCTTGTCAACGATGACGAGGCCCAGGGTTCTCGTGCGCGCGCCGCCTTCGAGACCGAGGAGATATGGATAGGAAAGACTGTCCTCTTGGAAACGTTTTGGGTGCTGCGTTCGGTGTACGAATTTGATGATGTCTCCATCGCACATGCAATCGTGGGCGCTTTCGGTTTGCCCAGAGTGCGCGTCGAAGACTCCGACCAGGTGAAGTTGGCGCTCACGGTAGTTGCGGACCGTGTCGATATTGCCGATGCCCTGCATGTTGCGACGGCGCCCAGTGAAGCGCGCGCCTTCGCGACATTCGATCAGAATCTCGCACGGCGTGGCAAAGCGCGATTGGGTCCGATTGAAGTTCTTTAGATCTAGAAATCAGATGAACTAAAGCATGTAAAATATTGAATTGGTTGGACGCTGCCCACCGAACTGCTGTCTGAACAAGGCAGGCTGCTGAGCTTGACATTAAGCTCGATCCTCAGGCTTCCGGACCGCACCAGACGCTTGCGCTCGTACATGCCCAGTACGACTGGGACTGGTCCGGTGCATTACGCGATGCCGAGCAGGCGATTGCGCTGGATCCACGGAGCGCATTCGCCCACACGGACAAGGCGCTCGTTCTGCTATCTCTTGGTCGCCTGCCGAGAAGGCGCTCCGCGGCGGTGAGATGATTCTCGTCGATACTTCAGTTTGGATTGACTACTTTCGCCGGGGACTCCCCGAGCTTGGCGAGAATCTTCGTCGCGGGGAGGTTGTAATCCATCCCTTCGTGGTAGGCGAGCTCGCCTGCGGGAACTTCGCGAACCGCGAGGCAACGCTCGAACTGCTGCAACAGCTGCGCTCGGTGGGCGTCGCCGCACACCACGAGGTCATGAACTTCATTCGGGTGCGAAAGCTTCACGGGCATGGCATCGGCTATGTCGACGTTCACTTGCCGTTTAACATATGGGGTGGCGGCCATCCCAAATCTTCCTCGTCTCCCACAACACAGGACATGTGAGATAGCCAATCGTGCGCAAGCTGCGTTCTGGTGCGAAGACCACGGAACTCATCTAAGGGAATTATCTTTTTGACTTCCCGAAACGTCTATGCGATACATGCCTCGACTGCGTCGGAGCGCGGACGTAGAAGCGATTTCATCGCTGAGCACTTTCGTTCCGTCGCGAATCACGCTGGAATCGCAACTTGAAAAAGTAACTGGAGCGCCGGTGTGCCGGCCAGCGGCGCGAATGTCGCGCGTGCTTGATCAGGAAGAACACTCTTTGACGTTGAGATCGTTCAAGAGGATGGGATCGAGACGCTCCTGCTCGCTGAGCCAATGACCCATCTAGTCGCCGAAAGCCGGGTCCGAACTAGGGGGATTCAAAGGATGATCTCGCTGGAAGCAGTACATTCAGAAGTCGATAGGACGGACGAACAAGACCTCGCCGGCACATACTCCAAGGAGGTCGACGCGGCAAGTCCTACGCCGTCGGCGGCCATGGGGACATTCTCCTCGGAAACACCCGTCGGCGGATCTGCGGAGGCCACCGCAGCAGCGGCGCAGACGGCCGTTGCGATCTCCGGCTCAGCCAAAAAGTCCCCGTACCTGCCACTCGCTGCACAGCCGACCCAAGCGGCCGTTGAAGGCATACGCTTCGATTTCAACGATGGTTGCAGGGTGCTGCTACCGCCTCTCAAACAGGGCCGATGGCGCGTGGAGCTGCGAGATTTGGACACAGACAATGTGATCTATGTCTCCGAGAATAACGGGGCGCTCATTAATTCAAGCAAGCGCTGGTACGTTCGATTTCGGATCGACGTATGGGCGATCGGGGAGGAGAATTCTGAGGAGCCCCCGCGGACGGTTCTCTCGCATGAGTATGCTTTGGACGGTCGCGAGGTGCTGATTCAGTTTCCGATCGGCACGCTGGGCGACACCCTCGGGTGGTTTTCCTACGCCGAGCGATTTGCGCTCAAGCACCCCAACTGCACGGTGACCGTGGCGCTCTCCGCCCTGATCATTCCGTTATTGAAAAACGCCTATCCGAAGTTGCGGCTCATGAGTCATGACGAAGCCCTCAAGGACGGTGTTCCTGCGCGAGCGTATGCGACTTACTCGTTGGGGTTGTTTTTTGACGATGTGGCATGCAATCGCCAGCCGGTGGATTTCCGGCATGTGGGCCTGCATCGAACCGCGGGCCATATATTGGGTGTCGACCCCACAGAAACTTCGCCCCGCCTTGCGCTGCCGGATGAATCCCGACCGATCAAGGAGCCGTACGTCTGCATCGCTGTCCAGGCAACTACGGCTGCGAAGACGTGGACGAATCCCAGCGGCTGGCGGGAAGTGATTCGCTTCTTGAAGGATCATGGCTATCGGGTGGTATGCATAGATCAGAAGCCTGCGCATGGCAGAGGTTTGATGTGGACGCACATTCCCAATGGAGCAGAGGACAAGACCGGAATCTCTCTTATAGAGGCGGCGCGCTACCTGCGACATGCGGATTTCTTCGTGGGACTCTCGAGTGGGTTGTCCTGGCTTGCCTGGGCAGCGGGCGTCCCCGTAGTGATGGTGAGCGGATACTCGCTGCCTTCCACCGAGTTCACCACGCCCTTCCGGGTGATCAATTGGCACACCTGCAATGGCTGCTGGAACGACCCCCAGTTGCGCTTTAACCACGAAGACTTTCTGTGGTGCCCCCGTCATGCCAATACGCCGCGTCAATTCGAGTGCACCCGGTTGATTACGCCCGCGCAAGTGATCGGGGCGATCTCCACCATCCCTGGCTTCGGACTTCCGAATGCCTCGCGGTAAGCAGGCTGTTGCGGGCAGACTTGCAAAGCGTACGAACTTGCTGATACAAGATTGGTTTGAGGCACAGGAAGGTCCTCGGCCCTAAATAATAAAAAATATAGGCGATCGGTCCGGTCAATCCGTGCGTAGATAGCGGTAGATCGAGAGTGCGCAAGTAAGGACCTAGCCCATGCCCACACCTACAACGAGCACCGTTAGCAACACACAAACTGGTGGTTCCGTCGGCCCCGATGAAACGTTGACCGTCACCCAGGGCGGCACCACCATCGGCTTCACGGTGTCAGGGTCTGATACCTATGACGGCAATACGCCGCCTTACTTTTTCTTCTATCCCGCCGTTGAAGATGTGTTCGGCGTCGCCAGCTCCTCAACGATCTCAAACGACGGATCGCAAGAGATCGAGGCCGGAGGTGTTGCCCACTCGACCCAGCTCGCGGGAGGCACGCAGTACATCAGTTCCGGGGGCGTTGCCTACAACACGTCCGGTAATGGCTCCGAAGTGGTTTCTGCCGGTGGTCAATCGTTCGACGCCACCATCGACTTCGGCAGTCAAGACGTGTTTGGCAGCGCTAGTAGCACTTATCTGTCCTATTCCAATCAGACCGTTGAATCGGGCGGCGTGGCAACCGACACGACAGTGACCAACAGTTCCACGTTGACCGTAAGTTCGGGCGGCAGCGCCACGAGCACCACGATCGAGAGCGGCGGCATGGGAATAGTCGACGGTGGAATTACCAACGCCTGGAACATTGAGGCCAATGGCACGGAAACGGTGTCCTCCGGTGGCAGCGCCACGAGCACCACGGTCGAGAGTGGCGGCAAAGGCGAGGTCGGTTCCGGTGGCTTCACCTTCGGCTGGAACATTCAGGCCAATGGCACAGAAACGGTCGACTCTGGTGGGACCGCTTCGGGTACCACGGTCTCGAGCGGCGGCATGGGAATAGTCGACGGTGGAATCACTAACACCTGGAACATTGAGGCCAATGGCACGGAGATGGTGTCCTCCGGCGGCAGCGCCACGAGCACCACGGTCGGGAGTGGCGGCAAAGGCGAGGTCGGTTCCGGTGGCTTCACCTTCGGCTGGAACATTCAGGCCAATGGTACGGAAACCGTGGACTCCGGTGGGACCGCCTCAGGCACGACGGTCTCGAGCGGCGGCATGGGAATGGTCAACGGTGGAATTACCGACGGCTGGAACATCCAGGCCAATGGCACGGAGATGGTGTCCTCCGGCGGCAGCGCCACGAGCACCACGGTCGGGAGTGGCGGCAAAGGCGAGGTCGGTTCCGGTGGCTTCACCTTCGGCTGGAACATCCAGGCCAATGGCACAGAAACGGTCGACTCCGGTGGGACCGCTTCGGGTACCACTGTCTCGAGCGGCGGCATGGGAATAGTCGACGGTGGAATCACCAACACCTGGAACATCCAGGCCAATGGCACGGAAACGGTTTCCTCCGGCGGCAGCGCCACGAGCACCACGGTCGAGAGTGGCGGCAAAGGCGAGGTCGGTCCCGGTGGCTTCACCTTCGGCTGGAACATTCAGGCCAATGGCACGGAAACCGTGGACTCCGGTGGGACCGCCTCAGGCACGACGGTCTCGAGCGGCGGCATGGGAATAGTCGACGGTGGAATCACCAACACCTGGAACATCCAGGCCAATGGCACGGAAACGGTTTCCTCCGGGGGCAGCGCCACGAGCACCACGGTCGAGAGTGGCGGCAAAGGCGAGGTCGGTCCCGGTGGCTTCACCTTCGGCTGGAACATTCAGGCCAATGGCACGGAAACGGTTTCCTCCGGGGGCAGCGCCACGAGCACCACGGTCGAGAGCGGCGGCAAGGGAGAAGTCGGCAAGGGCGGCAACGGTCACGGTTGGAACATTCAGGCAAACGGCACCCTGATCGTTTCTGGAGGCACTTCGGAGGCTACACAGCTTCAGGGAGGCGCCTATGTCGACATGGCCAACGTGACCTATCAAGCGGGCGACACCGCGAAGATCGTCAACGGATACCTCGAGATATTTGATTCCAGCGGCAATGAGATAACCGTCGATAACAGCGGCGACCCAATTGGCCAAAGTGTGGGCGTCGCTGCAGCCAGCTCGTCCGAAAATCCTGGGGATCTACCGCTGGCTGCTCTCCATGCTAATGCTATCTTCGCGGATGCGGACACATCACCCAGCTTCGTTGTGACCAGTGACGGAAACGGCGATGTCTTAATTCAAGAGGCTGCGGCCTGTTACGTTGCGGGTACGCGGATTCGTACGCCCGCCGGCGATGTCGCCATCGAATCTTTGCAGGTCGGCGCCGACGTCGTGACCGCGCGGGGCGACGTACGCTCGGTGCGCTGGGTATGCCATCGCACGATCGATTGCGGCAGGCATCCCGAGCCCAAACAAATCTGGCCTATATGTATTTCTGCGGGCGCGATGGGAGACGGCTTGCCAAGCCGCGATCTGTGGGTAAGTCCCGGGCACTCGCTCCTGATCGAAGGGCACCTGATTCAGGCGGCGAACCTCGTGAACGGTATCACCGTGCGCCAGGTGCCGACCCACGCGGTGCAGTACTGGCACGTCGAACTGGCGTCGCACGACGTGATCCTGGCGGAAGGTGTACCCGCGGAGACGTATCTCGATACGGGCAACCGCAGCGCATTCGTCGACGGAGGCGCATTTCTGGACTTGCATCCCGACTTCCAACCCAAGCACTGGTCGGACACGTGCTATCCGCTGGCGCTCAGCGGACCGGCGGTCACCCGGGCGAAGCAACTGCTGTTGGATCGGTTGAAGCAACGGGACGGTTATTCTGTGACCGACGATCCGGACGTGCACGTTGTCGCGGAGGGTGCGCGTATTGAGCCCATCTGGCTGACGCCGACACGGATGGTCTTCCTGGTGCCGTCTGCATCTGAACTGATCGAGTTACGGAGCCGCACCTGGGTGCCCGCGCATTGCCTGGCTGAGAGCGCCGACGAGCGAACGCTGGGGGTGTGCGTGTTTCGCTTACAGGCAGACGGCGAGGTGATCCCGCTCGAGCAGTGCGCCGACGGCGAGGGCTGGCACGGATTCGAGAGTGCCCCCGATGGATCGGCATGGTGTTGGACGACCGGCAGCGCCCGACTCCCGGCCGGCACGCGGATTGCCATGGTGGATGTCGGCGGCCACTCCCAGTATCGACTGACTGCCCACGCACATCGTTCTATCGAACCTACGCTGCAGCGAACAGCGCTGTCGACTGCTGCATAGTGCCTCTCGCCGGCGGTCCAGTGGGGTGAAGTCGGCCGTCACCGGGCCTGCGAACAAGAGATCGTGGCCGGGCCTTTGCGGCCAACGCCCGCCGGCACGCCTCGTACACATCCCGCACCGCGAGCTCCGTAAGGCAAGCGATCCCGCGCACGCAATGCGGATAGGAATTTCAAACGCCCGTCCGGTCCAAAGCTGCCCACAACCTTTTTTTTGTTACCTCTAGATTGAAATGTCCGCTTCTCCTCCATTTAGAAATGTCCGCTTTGGGACTGATTAGCACGCTACTTCTTTTCTCTGCCGTTTGCCAATTCCTGACTCGTTGATGGCGGTATGCAGATCCTCCATGGTCAGATCTCGCTGTCTTTTGGTTCCAGCAATTTTGTTCTTCGGAATGGGAGTGCCATCCACTCTGTGTGCGGTGGATGGTCGGCAGACCACTCGATCATCACGATGAGCTTGTACGATCTGAGCGGTTCGAAGCACCGAGCTTAATCGTTTGTTGTCGACGATTGCGCCATGATCGATGGTTCCGACTTTGTTGTAAGTTGAGTAGGGCAGTGAGACGCCTGCTACGCGGATCTCGATGCGTCCGTCGGGAAACTGAAAGACTTCGATGTATTTGCCGATGTAGCGCCGGTTACTCGGAGTATCCGCGATCAAGTACATCTTGCGCTCGTAGCGCAAGGTAAGATTGTCTGTGACTTTTCTGTATTCTCTCCACGCAAAGATAGCTTCCAGATCTTCATCCTTGCGCAGGGCTCTGTGCGCGTCGTGTCGATCACGAGGAAGTTTGCCGAAGCGGCGATTGTAATCATCGATGAAGGTCGGCATGAACTCGTTAGCGGCATCGATCGTTGATATCCGCTGCAACCTGAGCTCTTTCACCAATCGATCCTGGAGAGTCTGGTGAGCACGCTCCACGCGGCCTTTTGCGGCCGGCGTGTTGGCGCACATCCCATCGATATTGAGTTCGTAGAGCGCGCGTCCGAACTGCGTATGGCCCTTGCCGGCAGCTGCCGACTGCTTGTTGACGCGGAACACGCTCGCTTTGTCGCTGTAGAATGCCAGCGGCTTGCCGTAGTGTTTGAGATATTGGAGCGTCGCCTCGAAGTATGCGAACGTTGACTCAACCCCGACAAACCGTACCACCATCAAACGACTGGTCGCGTCGTCTACATAGACCAGCGCCGTGCACGCAGAAGCGCGATCTTCAAACCAGCGATGATCGCAGCCGTCAATTTGGACCAGCTCGCCGAGACACGCGCGGCGGCTCCGGGGCTGTTGAATCTTCGGCGCACGCAGTCTTTGCGGCACCCAAAGGCCGCCGGCGACCATGAGGGATCTGACGGTCTCGACCGCCAGATCCACGCCATGGCGCTCTCTGAGCTTCTCGGCGGCCAGAGTGGGTCCGAAATCCGCGTACTCTGAGCGCAGAATCCCAAAAGCATGTTCCGCGGCCTCGGACTTCAGGCGCCGATTACTCGGCCGATCACGCAGCCTCGAGAGCAGTCCGATGGGACCTTCTTGCTCGTACCGGCGGACCAGCCGGCGCACCTGGCGCGTCGTCAATCCGAGCCGCGTCGCGACCGCATGCTGCTTGAGTTGTCCGTCGATAAGTCCTTGAATAGATTTGAGCCGATCCAGGTCGCGCATCGTCATGGTCACCTTGGGTATCCGGATCATGGCCAATCTCCCAGACCGTAAACACGATCAGCCGAGAGTGGACCACGGGGGCCAAAGCGGACATTTCTACTTAGCGGAAAGCGGACATTTCTATTTAGCGGTCACATACCAACTTCGTATAATGTATATTATGTTAAATAAGACATCTGTATAGCCTGCGCCCGCCGGAGCGTCTGTCGCTTTCTTGAGAGCGCGCGCCGCGCCCTTTTCGCCCTGGTGGAGATCGGAAGAAAGATGATTGAGCAGGAAGGGAAAGGAAATTTCTGTCACTTAAGGGAAAGGAACGATGGAAATAGTAAACAGCCGTGAGGCACTTCTCGTACGCAAATCTGACTTGGCTCAATCCAGCATTGACGATGTGAATATGCAGGGATCGACGTTTACCAATATCAATCTTGGCAACGCCAGTTTCATAGACGTCAATCTGAGTAACGTCTCCATCAAAAACGCCAACCTTACCGGTATGAAGATCAATGACGCCAAGGCTCCACTGCTCAGCTTTGACGATGTGAATATGCAGGGATCGACGTTTACCAATATCAATCTTGGCAACGCCAATTTCATAGACGTCGATCTGAATAACGCCTCCATCAAAGAATCAAACCTTACCGGTATGACGATCAATGGTGTGTTGGTGTCCGAACTGATCCGTGTCTACGAGAAACATTCAAAGTGAGTGCCGTCGCAAATGCAACCCTGGGGGTATCGTGGTTTGCTACGACGATGAAGCCAGTTCCGGCAAGCAGTAAGAGCGCGATCTGAATTTCTCGACACCGTAACCTCCGCCAAAGAAATATTCCGGCCGGCTGTCCGGCCGCCCCCGCAGCGCTATATGCCTGTAATCAGAAGATCGAGCGCGCCGATGATCTTGGCGCGCTCACCGGCGACATTATCGACCAAGGTTCCGAGTTCGCGCATCGAGATGCTAGCCAGTTGGGGGGTCACCATGAGGTATTCTTTGCCGGCTACCGGAAGTTTCGGCGTGAGCACTTCCATGGCGCGGGGCTTTGCCGTCGCCGCCGGGCTCAAGGGAACAACTACGCGCGTATTGAGTGGCTCTAGAAGATCTGATTGAACGTCCAGCAGCAGGGGGAACCGTCCCCGCGTGGCGTCATTGCGATTCTTGTAAACCGCAAACTGCGGCATCAGAAGCTGCGCGTGTGGTCGCCGAAAGACCCGTTCTCATCGCCATCACGGTTGTATGCTTCAATAGCGGCCGCGTTTTCAGTCCGCCACCTGTCGCGTCGTCGAATGCGTAGTTGGTCCGCTAGCGCCGCCTCCAGAGTTGCCGAGAGATTGATTTCTTCCGCCCGAGCAGCATCAAGTAGCTCGGACTGGATGGAAACATTGACTGCCTTCTTTGCGCCCATGAGGAGTACCGCATCATTAATGCGCATATTGTATGCGCATGATGAAAGAGACGCAAATCGCTCCACCGCTACTCTGCGTTGGTCGACAGTCGTCGCTGCGTTTCCGGGTGCTATGCTCGAAACCAGGCGACCGCTGGAGATATGACGATGTCCAAGGCTTATTGGGTCACTTGCTATCGTGAAATTCGGGATCCTGTGAAGCTGGCCGCGTATGCAAAGCTGGCCGGCCCGGCGATCGAAGCGGCCGGCGGCCGATTTCTGGCGCGAGCTACCGCGGCGCAAAGCTACGAGGCCGGCCTGTTGGAGCGCACGGTCATCATAGAATTCGAATCCGTCGAACAAGCGACCGCGGCGCACCACAGTGCGGCTTACCAAGCGGCTCTTGCGGCACTAGACGACGGCGCTGTGCGGGACTTGAGGATTGTTCCCGGCGTCTAGGTCAACATCAGGTGCAGCTGACTCTGCAGCAATAACTCCCGGTGCAACACCCTCTTCCCACTGGAACACGTGTAGTTCCCAAGGGATGCGTCGCCGCCCTGATTAGTCACGCGAGTTCAGTTGTTCGATGGCGGCAGCAATGCCGGGCGAATCCAGGCCTTGATAGCCCATTTGCTGCCACAGTCCGCCGCTACCTTCGAGATGCGTGCCGAGATGCCGGTACTTCCCCTTGAAACCAAACTCGAGCAAGTAGCTGCCGAAGCGGCTGCCGAGGCCGGTTTTGACGTTCCAACCTTCGACCACGAGCACCCAGGGAGCCTTGGCGAGCGTACGCAGCATCGACTCATCCAAGACGTTGAGAGTCGCCTTGTTGACGAGACCGGCCTCGATGCCCTTCTCCTTGAGGCCGATCACGGCATCGAGCGCGCGGTACACGGCCTCACCGACCGCCACCACATAGCCGCCTCCGTCCTTCGGCTTGCGCAGCAGATCGTCCTTGCCGGGCTCAAATGCCTTGCCCTGATAGAAGGGCTTGCCGTCTTCACCGAGGATGTCGGGCACCGGCGCGCGCGTGGTGAACAGGAAGCGCAGTCCGGGATCGTTGAAGATGCGCTTCACGCAAGCAGCGAACTGGTGCTGGTCGACCGGGAAATACAGACGCGTCGTGTCTTCGGCGTGTCCGGGCTTCACGCCGCCATCCGCGAACATGCCGTTGATACCGAAGTGACAAGTGTTGTCTGCCATGTCGTCGACGCCGCTGTGGCTGAAGTGTGCGAGCACATTGCTGAAATTCAGGCGCGCCATGGTGATCTCGCTGATGCACATCTCGAGGAACGCACTGAAGGTCGCGAAGATGCCCTGCTTGCCCGGTGACGAGCCAAAGCCGGCTGCCGCGGAGTAGTTGCCGCGTTCCATGATGCCGCCCCGCACGAACACCTGCGGGTACTTCTTGCGGATATGGTGCAGGCCGCACGATCCCTCGAGGTCGTTGTCGAACACACGCACGGTCGCAACTCGCTTGGCCTCGTCCATGCCATCGAGCATTTCATTGATCAGCTTGCCGAAGTCGTCGCGGTTCTTGCCGGCGCCGGAGGAGCCGCGATAGGTCAGCGGGTCCTTCTCGGGCTTGGCTGCCTTGAGCATCGCGATCGCCTGTTCGTAGCCGCCGCGCTTCTCGAGATATCCGATGGCGACCTCCGCTTTCAGCACTTCGTGAGCGTGTGGGCTGCCCTCGGCGCCGCTGATGCCGGGTGCCATGGGTCGCTTGATCACCAACGCATGCGGCATCGGATTGTTGAACACACGGCATAGGTCGATGAAAAGCGCATCGAGGTCCTCGCCCATGGTCGTTTCGGTTGTCAGTCCGTACCCGGACAATGTGCGGCTCAGGTCATAGCCCGCCATGTATTCCTGCGGATGACCGGCGATGGTCACGTTGTTGTCATCGATGAGCAGCTTGACGTTGAGCTGTTTGCCGACCGCGAGACGCGCTGCCTCGGCGTCGTCCCCCTCCATCTGACTGCCGTCGGAACCGAGCAGAACCACCGCCTTGCCCGGATTGGCCAAGGCGACGCCGTTGCAGAACGCCCACATGTGTCCAAGACGTCCCGAGCTGAATTCAACGCCGGGCGTAAGCAGCTTTTCGGGATGCCCGGGCAAACCACTCTTGTATTCGCGATAGTGCAGCAAGCGCTCCGCCGGCATGGCGCCGTTCAGGACGCTGAGCAAGTACTGCGTAGCCACGCGGTGCCCCGCTTCATCGTAGAAGACCGGCACGATGGGCGCGCCCTGAGCGATGAAAGCGCGGACGATCATGACTTCGGGAACCGTGTCGTAGGCGCCGCCCGTGTGTCCCGACAGCCCTTTGGCGCCGGCCAGTGCGGTGAAGAATACGATGGCGTCGCGGCACAACTGGATGTTGTGGCGCAATGTGGCCTTGGCCTCATCGGAGAGCGCCGGCACCGCCGGGTCTAGCCTGAGCGGCTTGAGCTTGCCGAGGTCAATGGGAAAGTGTTCTTGTGCCATGGTGTGTCTGCCTCGCGAGGAACCCGAAGTATACACCGCATGCTGTCAAACGATTGCCGAGGGCCTCTCTCAAGGCTACTCAAGCTCCTGTAGGACTCGGGGAAGTCGTCGCGTTCGTGCTCACTGCAAGCGTCGCGAGGCTGGCTGGACGTAGGCGCCGCTGGCCGAGTTGGACGCCAGCGTCGCGAGGCTGGCTGGACGTAGGCGTCGCTGGCCGAGTTGGACGCCAGCGTCGCGAGGCTGGCTGGACGCAAGCGTCGCTGGGCGAGTTGGATGCAGGCGTCGCGCGGCCGGCCAGGATGGCCTCCCTAAGGGCTTGCGCGCACGACGATGCGCAGGAATGGAGGCCGATTGATCCAAACCTGGCGTTCATGTGGTGGCAATGCCGGTGAAACATCTTGACTATACTTTGCAATACCAAGTATCCGGAGTAGATCAGCCCTCTTTCAGGCTTGCCTTCAGCATTCGATGCTTTATACTTTGCGGTACAAAGTTCCGACTCAGTAGCTTTGCCCCGGGTGTGTCCTCCAGAGCGCGGTAGGTAATCCTATGCAAGTGAGTGAGCCTGCCTCGATCGGGGCTCGAAAGCTGAATGCGAGCACCTTAGGTGCGCGCCATTCCTTGCGCCGCTACAGGTCCTCGGTTTCACGCCCTTGGGTGGTTCATGGATGCTTGGCCCTGCTCGTTGTCGTGGTCGGAGTACTGGGCCTGATTGGCTCCTCGTGGCCCCGGCAAGTCATGGAACGGTGGGTCAATATCCACGTGCTGTTCGGATTGCTGCTTTGCGGCTTGGTCGCTGCCTGCTACCAGCGGCGGTTTCGTCAATCGCCTCGCATGCTGTCAACCGACACCCGCGAACTGTCCCGCCACCTCTCCCGCATCGTGTACTTGCTGCTCTATATCGTCATTGGAGTCAGGTTGAGCGTCGGTATCATCGACGGCATCTGGCACGGCGCTGCAGTCGATTTTAGTCTGTTCGACGAGCGCATGCGTAACGGTCCCGACAGCGCGGGCTTTGATCCCAACGACGATTTCCAGCAGTTTGTTGCGGCGGGGCTCGTGGTCCTGGTGATCGTTCGAGTCGTTGCATTCCGATTGTGGGTGCACGTGGGAGCGCGCGCGGCTTCGGTTGAGCGCGCGGCTTCGGTTGAGCGCGCGGCTTCGGTTGAGCGCGCGGCCCCGGTTGAGCGCGCGGCCTCCGGTGAGCGCGCAGCCTCGGTCGAACGACTGGCTCTCTGCGAAGCGGCAGCCGAAGCACCAGCACACCGGACGGTCGCCGGGCGACACATTTCAGACCACGGCCCCTAGCGGCGCGACGGGGTGTCTTTGTGCTTGGAAAAGTACTTTCGCGGTCACCTAGTCGCGCCCTCCCTGCGCGCCTCTCAGATGCCACCCGCCGACGAGTGGTGTGTATACTCTTTGGTGAATGATGAGAGCGACCGCAAGGTAACCGGGGTTCTCGCAATGGCCATTGTCCCACCGCTCGTCACGCTCCTTGGATTCTCCTGTCTAGTGTCTGCGGCGCTCTACTCCACGATGAATTGTGTTGCCCTGATCGTCTGGCGTTTGCCGCGGCGAGCGCGGCGAAGTCCCGACTTGCCGGCGGTGACCATTCTGAAGCCCCTGTGCGGCGCCGAGCCAGGTTTGTACGAGGATTTAAGGTCGTTCTGCCGGCAGGACTATCCTCACTACCAGCTGATCTTCGGCATCCATGACGAGGCTGACCCTGCCTGCTCCGTTGCCAGGCAGCTTGCCGCGGAATACCCCGCCCTACCGATCACTGTCGTCGTCGATTCGCAACTGCATGGCAGCAACTGCAAGATCAGCAATCTGATCAACATGCTGCCGCACGCCCGGCACGAGCTCCTGGTCATGGCTGATAGCGACGCCCTGGTGGAGCCGGATTATCTTCGCGTCGTCACCTCGCCGCTTCGCGACTCGCGGATTGGGCTGGTCACCTGCATTTACCGCGGCATTCCGACCCCGGGCATCTGGTCGCGCATCGGTGCCATGTATATCAACGAGTGGTACGTGCCGTCGATACTCCTGGCATGGTTGTTCGGTCACGAGGGTTACGTGTCGGGCCAGACGATCTGCATTCGTCAAAAGACGCTGCGGGCGCTCGGCGGCCTTCAGGAACTGTCCAGTCATCTGGCCGATGACCATCGACTCGGGACCTTGGTTCGGGCGTTGGGCCTTAGGATAGAGTTGTCGCGGTACGTCGTGACGGTAGAGCACCATGAGCCCACCCTGGCTTCCGTCACGCGTCATGAGGTTCGCTGGATGCGCACCCTGCGTGCCCTGCGGCCGAGCAGCTTCAGGTGGCTGTTCCTGACCTTCAGCATGCCTCTCGCCGTCGTCGGCTTGGGTCTGATCGCCGCTGCATCCGGGCAGTCGGCGCCGATCTTCGCGGCGAGGTCCTTGTTCACCGTGACCTTGATATTGCGGCTCTGGTTGCATTGGAAGCACCGCGCACCGACGCCGCGGGCGATGCTCGGCGATTTGTGGTTGCTGCCGGTCCGTGACGTGCTCATCTGTTGGGTATGGCTGCAATGTTTTTTCACCTCGACGATTACCTGGCGGGGAAACCAGTTCAACGTCGATTCGGACGGCGTGATGCACCGATTGTCGTGAAGAAAGCGGTGCCCTATGTCGGCGCAGCATTGGGCCTGATGCTGCTGATCGCGCTCATCGTTCACGCGAATTTTGGCGTATTGCTGCGGACGTTCCAGTCGGGCGGCTACGATCTGTTGTGGCTGATTCCCTACCGTGGCATTTTCTTCTTTTTGTACGCCCTCAGTTGGCTTCTTCTGCTGCGTGCCGCCGATCAACGGCGGTGCGCTTCGCTGCCTTACCTTTTCTGGGTGACCACGGTGCGTGACGCGGTCGACCGGCTGTTGCCGGTCGCCAGCGTCGGCGGCAGCGTAATCGGCGTGCGCCTGGTCCGATGGAAGAAACTTGCGCTCGCACCCGTCAGCGCAAGCGTGATCGTGGAAATTGTCGTGACACTGGTTGCCTCGTATGTTTTTACGGCACTTGGCCTGGCGCTCCTGGTGCGATTCGACACGGGCAGTCAGTACCGTGAAATCCTCCTCGTGTTCCTGGCAGGCATGCCCATCCCAATTTTCACGATCCTGCTGCTTCGATACGGTTCCGTGTTCCAGCGCCTGCATGGATTTCTGCCGCGCCTGTTGGGCGACCGCATTCCTGCCTCGGCCGCGGCATCGGTGGACGTGGAATTGCGAGCCGCGCTGCTCCGGAAAACGAACTTGAGTGTGGTCGCGGCGCTGCAGTTGGCCGCATTGATATCCGGCTCGTTCGAGGTGTGGCTTGCGATGCGCCTGTTTGCGCATCCCATCGACGCGCGCTCGGCGATTGCTCTGGAGAGCATGACGCAGGCGGTGCGGCATCTGGCTTTCATGATTCCGGGCGGGCTCGGCGTACAGGAAGCGGGGCTGATGCTATTCGGGCGACTGCTCGGCATCGACGCTGAGTTGGCTTTGGCTGTGTCAATGGCGAAGCGTGTGCGCGAGTTTGCGTGGGGTGTACCCGCTCTCCTGTCCTGGCAATGGGCGGAAGGTCGACGCCTCCTTCATCAAATCCGCGTTTGAACGCCAGCCGCCTGTGTTCGATTTCATGCAATTGTGCCGCCGAAAAACCTGCCGGATGGCCGGCAAAGTGTTGATTGACGTCGACTCGATTCACATTTGGTAATCCGTGAAGAAAACCCGTGAAGAAATCGTTCAAAGATCGCGCCGCCGAGCGATCGCATCGACCTGCGGAACGAGACATAACGGCGTCGGGCGTGTGACGACATCGGCAAATTTGAACACCGAGGATTCTGCAGGGACGACGCGCCGCGGGATGCCTTGACACCCGGAAACTTGTTGATATACGGTATACGACAGAAAATAAAAGTGAGCATCCGCGGTTGAACTTGGGGTTCGACACGCGACCAAGGGGAGTCTCCGGGCGTGGCCACAAGCCACGAGTACGGTTCGGCGTTTCAGCATCTTCACGCAGGACTCCAGAGGTTTTGCTCGCTTGCGCCGTGCCTCCGATTCGGCAGTCGAGGCTTGGGGGCACACCAGGAGTACCTTGATGCGTTCGAGTTCGAAGTCCCTTGCAACGGCGCTGGCAAATCCGTGGGTGCAACTCAGCATCGGGGTCATCTGCATGGCCAGCGTCGCGAACCTGCAGTACGGATGGACGCTGTTCGTGGATCCGATCGATGCCAAGTACCACTGGGGGCGGGCATCGATCCAGTTGGCATTCACGCTGTTCGTGCTGATCGAAACCTGGCTGATCCCGGTTGAAGGCTACCTGGTCGACCGCTTCGGTCCGCGCTGGGTGGTCATCGCAGGTTCGCTTTTGGTGGGAAGCGCATGGGTTTTGAACTCGACCGCCAGTTCCCTGCCGGCTCTGTATTTCGCGGCCGCGCTCGGCGGCATCGGCACCGGCTGCGTCTACGGCACCTCAGTCGGTAATGCCCTCAAGTGGTTTCCGGGTCGGCGGGGCCTGGCCGCCGGCATAACGGCGGCCGGATTCGGCGCCGGTGCCGCGATAACCATCGGACCAATCAAGACCATGATCGGCGCGGCAGGATACGAGCACGCGTTCCTGGTCTTCGGACTGGTTCAGGGAGGCATCGTGTTCGCGATGTCGTGGTTGCTGCTGACACCCCCGCCTGAACTCATCCCGGCAAAGCCAAAGTCCAACCAGACCACACACGGCTACACGCCCATTGAAGTGCTGAAGAGCCCGGTGTTTTACGTGCTCTACGTCATGTTCGTGCTGGTCGCCGCCGGTGGTTTGACGATGGCAGCCTCCATGGCTCCGATCGCCAAGGATCTGAAGGTCGAGAAGGTTCCGGTCGCACTGTTCGGGATGGCGATGCCGGCGCTGGTGTTCGCGATATTCCTCAATCGAATCTTCGATGGGGCCGGCCGGCCGTTCTTCGGCTGGTTGTCGGACCAGATCGGCCGCGAAAACACCATGGCGCTGGCGTTCTTCGCGGGCGCCATTGCGCTGTTCACGCTCAGCGAGTCGGGATCGAGCGCGGCGGTTTTCGTGCTGGTGACCGCGCTCTACTTCGGCGTATACGGCGAGATATTCAGCTTGTTTCCCGCCACTCAGGGCGACACTTTCGGTTCCAAGTACGCCGCTTCCAATGCCGGCATGCTGTACACCGCCAAGGGCGCCGGCGCACTTCTGGTTCCCATCGCCGCCGTCATCGCAAAAGGCCACGGCTGGGGTGCCGTGTTTTCCATCGCAATGACCGCCAATGTGCTTGCCGGACTGTTGGCGCTGTTCGTACTGAAGCCGATGCGGGCGCGCCACTTTGCGAAGAGCCGCGAGCAATTCCCGTCATCGGCTGCGGTGCCCGCGAACGATGTGGCCGGCACTCGTGCCACCTGAAGGTGCAGCACGGCTGGGTCGATCCGCATGAATGGGTACCGGCCCCATGGATCATGGTAAGTGAGAGGTGACTTGGGATCGACGCAAAGGATGGGGAAAAACGCGAGTTGCCGGGGATGCAACCGCGCGAAGACAGAAGCGACGAGAATGAATCAAACAAGTGCGTTATGGGGGATCACACGATGCTTAAAGTGAATGTGGCCAAGCCGATGCTGGCGGCGCTCGCGGCGTGCGCCGCCAGCGTCGCCTTCAACAGTGCCGTGTTTGCAGATGACGCTCAGGACAACCAGGCACTCAAAGAACAACTGCGCATCTTGCAGCAGCAAATGCTGGAGATGCAGAAGCAGATTCAAGCGTTGACCAAACAGCAGGCCGCTCAGGCGACGCCCGCGCCGCCGCCGCCTGCGGTGGCACCCGTTGCACCGCCGCCGGCGGTTGCGCCCCCCGCTCCCCCGGCAGTCGCAGGGACGATCGGCCCCGCGGCCCCGGCGCAAGCACCGGCGGAACCGAAGTTCGAACAATTCCTGAAGGGATTTTTCGGCACGCTCGACGTGTCGCTGGACGATACCACCAAGGGTATCCGCGACCTGACCGCTTATCATTATTCCTACGTGAATCCGAGCAACCCCAATTCGGGCTACGTGCAGGGTTCCGCCAAGGGGGGTCCCGTGGGCTCGGTGGGCTGGATCGGCGCTCTGTCCACCAACAAATCGGTGCTCGGCTACCGCGGCTCGCACAACATCGCCGGCAGCGACGTCGATTTCATCTACCAGATCGAAACACAACCTTCGATCACCGCATCGCCGGGCCTCAACACCTCGTATACGCAGCAATCGAACGTCGTCAAGGGCGCCATCGGCTATGGCGATACCTTCGTCGGAGTGCAGAACAACGACTGGGGCAAGCTCAAGATCGGCACCACCTATGCGCCCTACAAGTCATCGACCGACCGGATGAACCCGTTCTCAGGCATGCTCGGCGACTATGCCGCGATCATGGGCAATACCGGCGGAGACAACCGCGTCGAGTTCGGCACCCGCCTCGATCATTCCATCTGGTATGAATCGCCGAAGTTTCTGGCGCGAACCTTCAGTTTCGACCTGCTGATCTCGCCGGGCGCCAACCGCACCTATGACAACGTGGTGCAATCCGCGGGATCACCGGATTGCAGCGGCGGCAACCAACCGGGCAGCGGCAACCTGCCCGAGAACTGCGATGACGGCGGATTCGGCACGGCGTACAGCGCCGACCTCAAGTTCGAGTACGGCGGGCTGTATGCCACCGCGGCGTGGGAACTGCATCATGCCGTGAACCGAAACAGCGACGGCATCGGCTCGAACAGTCCCTACTACGGCTACCTGACGAGTCTCGGCAATCCCGTGACCGGTGTGGGCGTATCGCCGGTGATCGACTGGGGCACGTACAACGCCTACCTCGCCGAGTATGGACAGGCCTTCATCAACGCCAACGGCTTCTCGCCGCCTTACCTGAACGATGTCGCCGATGAGTGGGCGATCAAGGGAGGCGTGCAATATGTGTTCGATTTCGGCCTGACGGTGAGCGGTATCTATGAGTACATGCACCGTAATCTGCCGCCCGATCTGGAATTCCAGAACGAGCGCCAGCGAAACGGCCTGTGGTTCGCCATCTCGCAGAAGTTCACGGTGAAGGACACGATAAGCGCGGGATGGGCGCATGCCGGCAGAACCCCCGGCGATCCGGGCGGCCAGCACAATTACGATCCGAGGTCCACGGATGATCATGCCGACATGTACACCGTTGCCTGGATGCATCAATTCGACAAGAGCCTGTACTGGTATGTGGACGCTGCGGATACCGTCAATCATGGCAACGCGCACTACGACATCGGCGCGGGCGGCCGAGGTTTGACGACCGATTGTCACGACGGCACGAACACGGTGTTTACGGATTACAGCAGCGCGGGACCGACGACTTGGGGCGGCTGTCACCTCATTGGCGTTTCGACGGGACTGAACTACAGATTTTAG
>Ga0209611_10003461_pt1 | contig 27351 bp, 17 predicted proteins | sample S1TSphgellanicum_3_FD_187693 | JGI IMG/M metagenome (GOLD analysis project Ga0209611, IMG submission 187693) | Host-associated microbial communities from peat moss isolated from Minnesota, USA - S1T2_Fc - Sphagnum magellanicum MG (SPAdes) (version 2) | ecosystem: Host-associated > Plants > Peat...
GGGGGGGGGGGGGGGGGGGGAAAAAGGGTTGGGGGGGGGGGTTGGGGTTTGGTGTTAAAGACAGAATCTGAAGACGCTGTTGTTGCTGCTCCGCGTGTTGTAAAATCATGGAAGGCGGCGGCGGGGGAGACGAAGAGAGGATGCACGAAGTGGCTCCAGATTTGAATGACGCAATAGAAGAAGAAGAGGAAGAAGAAGATGAGGAGGAGGAGGAGCAGCATCAGCAAGTGGCTGAAGATGAGTCACATCACCAAGCTGATGATGAGGCACAGAAGGGAAGCTTTCAGAATGGAGGGACAGCCAAGGACGCTATGGTAGAGAGTGAAGCCAAAAGTTCGCGAGATGCATCCTCAGGAAAGACGTCCAGTTCAGGGTTAGTAGCCAGAGTCCCTAGATCTAGCTCCAACTTTAGCTTGAGGTTTAGCATCACATGTAGCTCCAAGTGTGTTGGGAAGTGTGGATATGCAGTTGAAGGATCATCACGGGATAGACGTAGAATGTTGTCTCCTCCTTTTATAGCTAACGCAGTATCCATTTGCTGATAGAGGGAAGATCTTCATCGGCGGCCTCTCCTGGGACACTTCCACAGGTATGTCTCCACGTTCCTCCTATCAAAAATTCTCGTTTTGAGGTTGTGGAACTTCTGATGCCACTTTAATGGCAGCCCAGAAGCATATTTGTTGTCATGAAGAATCAGCAAAAATTCTGGTGTAAATTGGTTGAGTGGTGTGCCAAGGTTTTGTTTTTGCACCATCAGTCTGCACTCAGATCAGTTTCCGTGCACTTGATGAGAAGCTCTCCAACTACTGCTTCCTTCTTTCTAGTCTCCAATTCTTCCAAACAATCATTCCTCTTGAGTGTGATGAGAACTCCATTGCATTGAAGCACTAAGAAATGGGATTTTGTTTGTCTAGAAATGCTCCTTGGCCAGATTGTTCTCTGGTTGTAAAGTATTTCACTCCTTACAAAGGATCTTCTGATGTCAATTGTGTCCATAAAACATGGATAGTTTGGGTGTAGCACTGATGTTTTAAGGCTTTGTTGCACACTGAGGGTTGTCTCCTTTGTGAAGGACGTATCACTGCTCCTGCAGGAGCCTCTGTATTTCTTGCACTTATGTGTTGTACATGCACAGACCACCTTATGAACCACTTCAAGAAGTATGGCGAGATTACAGATGCTGTCATAATGAAGGATCGCTCCACAGGTCATCCCCGTGGGTTTGGCTTTGTGACATTTATGGATGCATCTGCATGCAAACGTGTTGTGCAAGACAAGCATGTCATAGACGGAAGAACGGTAAGAGGCTCAATATGTCACAGGGGCATCAGGCTCCAGGTTGTTGAGTCTGTGCACAGTCCACTGTCCCCTCATAGTTAGGGTTCACAGCAGCAGTGCTTTTCAACCTTCCATATTCATAGTATTATGTGCTAGATCAGGAGAGAGAGAACACTAGTGGTGAATGGGTATGCTCATTAGATGTAGCTGCAGGTGGAGGCCAAAATCTCAGTTCCTCGTGAAAATATGGGTGCAAGTAAAGGACCGAAGACTAAGAAGATCTTTGTTGGAGGCATTCCTCCTTCTATCACAGATGGTATGCAGAAAGTGCTTTCGCTGGCATTAGCCTTCCCCTCCCTTTGTCTGTGTACTTGAGAGAGTAGATAGATAGTCTTGTAGTTTACATTGAGCCAACCACACTGCTATAACCTGGCCTCCAGATTCCTCAATAGAAGCATCTCATGTAGCTGTGAATGGGGAGTTGCATATTGGGGGTTACTGACAAATTTACATACAATGTTACCTTTGCAGAGGAATTCAGGAGCTACTTTGCAGCATTTGGAAATGTAGTGGAGCACCAGATCATGCAAGATCATAGTACCGGTCGCTCTCGTGGGTTTGGATTTGTAACCTTTGACAGTGAACAGACTGTTGAGGATATACTTGCTCAGGGAAAAATGCATGAACTTGGAGGCAAGCAGGTGAGTAAGGCTTGTCATCATGCAAAGTTTCCAAACATTCATGGATAGTTTCCATCCACAACCTAAGGCTTATACATTCACCTTTCTTGGATATGCAGGTGGAGATTAAAAAGGCAGAGCCAAAACGACCAGTTCAAGACAATCCAGCACATGGACTTGGTGGAAGGGGAGGAGGTGGTTATTATACGGCTGGTGGTGGTGGAGCTTATGGAGGGTATTCGGAGGGAGGTTATGGAGGAGTGGGCAGTGGAGGCTATGGTGGTTCATATAGATCTGGAGGAGGCTATGGTGGAAGAGGGGGAGGATATGGAGGTGGTGGTTATGGGGGTGGATATGGAGGAACTGGCATGTATGGTGGTGGAGGCTATGGCGGAGTTGGCCCAGGTGTGGGTGTTTATGGAAGTGGTGGCATGGGTGGAGGATATGGAGGAAGCTATGGCTCCACTGGGGGATATGGCAGTGGTATGATGACTGGTTATGGAGATGACGGGTATGGAGGTATGGGTTATGGTGCATACAGTGGTGCAGGATATGGTGGAGGCTATGGAACAAGTGGAGGGTACAGTGGAAGCTATGGAAGTAGTCGAGGGTATGGCAGCAACAATGGGCGATATCATCCCTATGGCAGGAACTAGTTTTACTGAGGTGTCATGTGTGCACAGTCATTGGATGATATAGAGCAAGCGAGGATCTTTCCAAATTAGTGACCTCGGAACAGATTCTTTTGCAAAGGTCTAGTTGTCATTTACTTTCAAGTCAACTCAGCAGTTTTTTGTGTTGCAATTGAAATCACTGTTATTTTCTCTTCCTTGATTGCAGTGGTCTCATCTCACTCTTCTGACATGGACACTTCTTTGTATGCCTCAAAAGTCATGTATCCTGTGCTTGTGTAGCAGCCCTGTGGGATATCTACACAAATGACAGATGAGGATTTGCACAGTGGATTTACACACTGCTAGAGAGTTTGGTTTCTATATGACAATGATGTTTATACTGTGTAATATCATATTTTGGAAATAGTGACAGTTCAGAGAGAAGCTTTATGAGCAAAGACTTGGCTTGTTTGTAGTTTGGAGTGTAGAGCAAGGGTACTGACCACAGGTCACAGAATTTGAAGATGATAGGTGTGTTTCTAGTTGGCTCACTGCTTCATGGACTTTAGGTTTGTCTACAATCTTACCAGCTTCTTTTTCTTTTTTTAAAAATTTGAAAAAAAAAATATTATTTTAAAAAATTTATTTGTTTATTTTATTTGTTTTGTCTTTCCTGGTTTGGAACTTTCTGTGGCTTCTTGAATAAGTGTTAACCTTGCTGTGTTTATCTTCAACTTGAGAATGGAGATTTCTCTATTCTTATGAAAGATAATCCTACTACCTTCTGGTAATGGGAATTAACCCTGCATTCATCCTGTGGTTTGTCAACTATCAATTGGAGAGCTAAACATCCATGAAATTTGCTGAGTCAAATTTCTTTAGTTAAATTCCTTCAACTAAGCAATGAATCATGCAATAGCTTTGTTCTGCCCTGGTATTGATGGCAGTGCCTTGTGCACTGCCATCAATTCCAGGGAGTAGGGGTCCTTTTTGTTGACTTCATTGTAGATCAAAGCCAATTTGAGGGCCATAGTGCCATTCCATACTAATGTAAAAATTCAAAAAGTACCTTATATGGTTCTATGATTTTTAGAAGGATTTTGTTTCCATCCCTGGCTTGTGCATCTGGTGCAACAAGATTGCCAGCTGCTTGATCCCTCACTTTTTACAAAAGTCTATCAAATCCAAAAGTGCTGGTCTCCATTTGATTGCTATCAGCCTTCTCTTCTTCTATCTGATCTGAGTCCCAACATACTTGAAAATTCATCCATAAACAAACTTAAGAGAGAGGAGCACAACAAGACTTTCTGCCTAATACCAGTTTGCTCGTAAGGTGAGATATTACAGAAAGGTACAATAGATAATGTGGTTAAATAGGGGAGACTACCATTTCATCATCTTATACTAAAAGTTTTGACCCCCTCATATAATTGACACATTACATTAGGATAAGTTGGACCTCAATGATAGACATGACATTGCATTGGATGTAAACTAACTCATCCAAGCATAACTTCTAACTAATACAACTACTACCACTTATCATAAAACTTCCCCGAAACCTCACTAATACCAATTTGTTCAATCAGGATACTGGATCTAGGTTATGTATCATTAGTATTCAACAAACGAAGTGTAAAATAAATTGTTTCATAGTAGAAAAGGATTATTTAATTGAGAAAAAACTTACAAAGGTGGTGTTCCCAATTGTGTTATCATGTGTTCCTAATTAAGCATAATGTTCTTTGTGATGTATTTTGCATACATTCTAAATTACCTTGCCATTAGTCAGATTCAAGTCTCTATTGCAAGCTAACTCATTTCACAAAATTAGTTGGATAGTGCCATGTTGTGGTTTGCATGGCCAGAGTCCAGTTGGTCATTAAACCACCAAAAGAGAAAAATAAAGCTCAATACAACTTTCTTTCAGTTGGTTCAGATCACCTAATTGATCTGGTCTTATATTCGTTAGACTCGATTGAATCTGCTTCATATTTTGGATGAGTTTCAACTAAAGCCCAAACAATTGGAAAGGAAGCCCACATGCAGAATGGCATTGGGAACATCGGGGACACTACAAGGATGATAAACTCAACAAAGTCAATTTATTCAGAAATCCTTCAACTAAGTTCATTTTAGGCCTTCATTATTGTAGCTCCATACCAATAGTTAGAATGAAACATTTCAGTTCAGAAATGAATCTAAATTATATAAGGAAATCTGGCATATGGGTTCAGATTCATGTCAAACAAGTGAAACATATACATACTTATATGAGGCAATTTTTATGCTGAATTTAAACCTCCATATGATCAACAACTCTAGTGTTTGCCATAAGGAACAAGGAAGAAGTTTTGGAAACTTTAACAAAGTCTTTCTTACAGGTCTGAGCCCAAAAGAGAGCCAAAGCATGCCCTTCCTCTATTGCTGCAACAAACACAGCTTCTGTGCTAGCAAGCAAGCATAGCTTTTGGATGTTTTGGAGTGATCTCATCTTGACTTAGACACATGATTGGCCTGGGGCTATTGTAACCTCCAGTGGATCTTCCTTTGCACAAAGTTGGATTTGAACAATAAACAACATCACAAGTTCCCTTTATTCCACATGTTACACACTTACCCCCCATTTGATGGTGCCAGACATATTTTGTTGCCATTACTCAGCCCATATACACTAGTTGAAACCACAAAAGCAATTTGGACCATGAATATGAATGATAGAACTGATAGAATGGGTGACCAAGTTGATGGTTGTGCCATGTTGAAAGGGTTCTTCTGCAAAAGAATGGTAGTTGGAAAATTTGTTCAATACCCAAAAGTAGACCCACAAAATTGTGTTAGAGAGTACAATACTATTGTTCCATTTGTATATTAAAAAGTTTGACACTTGATATAACTGATACATTCCACTAAATGAGTTAACTTCAGACCTCAATCATATGCAGAAGGTATACAATCATCAATGTGCACTTGCTCAACCAAACATAACGGTTGAATCATTGAATTTTTGTACCACATATCATTGAAACTTCAACAAATCCTAGTGAGTACCAAATTGCTTCAATCATGAAGAATGATAAGTGTACAGAATGTAGGTTACCTATGGAATTATTGGAAAATTCAATTGAAGAAGTCTGAAGGAGTTTAATTGAAATTGACTGATAGTGGATGAACTTTTATTGAAGTGCGGAAAAACTAAAGGACTATTGTCTAAAACATAAAGGAGAACTTTGGCCTAGGGTTGGAACCAATTTTTGGCACTTTGACCTAAAGGTCAGACTTATGTTCCAAGTATAACCCCTCACCTATTGCCTATATCATCATGTGTTCCCACTAAGGGATATGCTTTTTGTGATGCTCTTTGTTACATACATTTCTAATATATGTTCCCTTTGGTTGCTTCTTATGTTCTAATGAATTCATAATGACGTTCAAAATAGTGGTCCCAATTAAGCATATGTCTCTTTGATTGTTCTTCTTGGTCCGTAATATTTCTCATATGGCTATGTGTTCTCAACAACAATACTATTTATCCCACCACTAAATGCCAAACTTTCAATTTTTGTTTAGGTCATGTGGAATTCAGATCTTCTATTACAAGTCCAATTTGCTGTTGGGTCATGAAATAAAAAGCAAAAAAAATAAAAACCGACATGAAAATTTTGCCTGTGACAAGATGTCTCAATTTTTTGCACTACATGTTGACAACAAACCTTCCCAAATTATGAAGATAATGGATGTGAGAGTGTGCAGTCAAAACCTATGTGACGAAAGAATGTGTCTGCGTTTCTCAGTGTCAACAGAGGAAAAATGAGCATCTGGATGATGCAATGCCCTAATCGATGAAGGGCTGCGTGCATTTGGACTGGCAGAAAGTGCCAAAACAATGGACAGTTGGTCATCGTGAAGCTTTGAGGGCGCTTCTATCTTTTTGATGTGTGTTTTTTCTATTTTCTTGTTTTGTTTGTAGGTGATGAACTCTGTTTTGCATTCTTCATGGAATGGGGGGCGCTCGGCGTTGATCAACTTGGAGTTTTGTGCTGCCTTTGGACGGGATGTGTAATGGAGGATGGTGGATGGCAAGTAAAAGGCAGAGCTTCCAATTTGGTGAAGCTAAGTTTTCTGCTAGCTAAGTCTTGTGGGTTGTAGAAAGAAGGAAGGTTATCACCAGGAATGTATGTGTGTTTGAGGTTTGGAGTTTGAAAGAATGCAATTTGTCAGTAGTTGTAGTGAGCGATGAATGCCCTTGCTGTAATTTGAACCTGCCTGTAGAGGACTGTGTTTCTTTCCTCTGCGCCATAGCCCTTCTTTGGAGGTTAGACAGAGAAGATGTATAATGTAGAGACCAAATGCGGAAAATGATGAAGGTCTGAGGGGTTTCGAGAGCAGTCTGCGTGACAATTGGTTTATGGTGATGAGTGTTGTCATTAGGTTTCGGAGGCAGTAAGCTTTGGAGTTCATGAGAAGGAGTATTCACAATTGTGGGAGCCCTGAAAAGGAGTAATGGGATACTAGAAAGTTCTGGGGCTTATCAAAAAATTTGGTCAGTGAGACAGTTGGGGCCTTATTTTCCTTTTTGTCAAACTTCCTTGAAGTTTCATGTGGTGTGTGGGTGGGTTTTCATTCTGAACGAGTGGGAGTTGTGGAGAATTGCCATGCTAGACTAGTTCGGCTCAAGAGAGTGAAACCGGAGTTGACCTGATCCCTCATGGTCCACTGCTCAATTTGATTAGGGTGGACTGAAGGACTATTGACTTCAGCTTTGTTCTGCCATTTTTCTGTTAGTTCAGCAGTCCACAGAACTACATTTCTTCATTGCTTTCTTAGTGGCAGAGACATCATTAATAGCCCTCTCTTTTGGTGACACCTGCATTGGTGATTACATCAACTGTGAAATTAGCATAGCAGGAGCAACACATAGAGTAATGCGGTTTGACAGTTGGTTCAGCAGTTGACAGGATGACAACTAGTTCAGTTCCTTACCTTGAAAGTTTGCTGATTTCTTGCCAATAGTGACCCCTGGTTGGTTAATTGTGTGGTTTTCCAAAATGATTTCAAGTTGTTGAAGGCTTAACACCTAGGAAGGGCCGGTTGTCATGAATATGCTTTAATGCCGTGAATGAGTGGGTTGAAAGTTCTTGGGTTGTGTTGGAGATGTGCAAATGGAGGAGAAAATATTATTTTGGAACATGGTGGTGGAGATTGGTGGAAAGAATGGGGTTAGTGGGTGTTTGCTGATTCTACCACTGTTTTTAAGTACCTTGAAGGGAAGTTCCCCATGAGGATGTTTCTAGTGACCATGTAGTCATGCACAGTAATTTCTCTCTTGTGTTTTTTCCTAGATTTGAAGGCACTGCAATGAGGTGCTAAACTTTCCCATGGTGGGTCTCGTGCAGAGTCTGGTGCTGGAGTACAGATTGGATGTTTCCAAGCTTGAGCCAGGTGGGTTTCTCTGGCCTTGTTCCCAATGGCCAATTTTGGAATGTTAATGGAGAAAATGACATATTTTGAGATTGTTCAGATGGAGTTATGGTCTCTGCATTATGGAGGTTAATCCCTTAAACTTGGCCAAGAGTGTATTGCTAACAATATAGCAGTCAGCCACTTAGCCCCCTCTCATCCTTTCTGTAGTTTGTCTCACTTGAATGTCTGCAGATCAAGATGTTTAACCATTCAGTATATCTTTTGTGGCAATTCTGGAAATTTTAGGCATCATCTCAGCATGTTTTGCCTCCAAGCTATGAGGTTAGTAATGAGATACATAGTTGATGGAACACCAAGCAATGAATTTGTTTTCTCTGTTGTGACATTGCCCCCATGTATTCTCCACAGAATGGTGGTTTAGCAAGAGAGTGCAAGGATGTCAAAATTAACTGTGTGCATACTGGGTCATGTATAGGCAGAAAAACTAAAAAAAATTCAATAGCTGCCCAATTTCTTACCACTTAAGTCTTTCATTTTCACTGGAACAAAATATTGCTTGTTTCAGGCTACTCTCAAAGACCTAAAGACAAGTTATCTTGACTTCACATTGACTTGACATAGGCAATCTATAGATTGGTTTGATTGACACACCAACCACTCCAAGCTTTACAGCTCAACAAAGAATGATGACCATGTACTTGAGACTATCATGGTATGGTTGTGTGCACCAACTCACAACATCAGAACCATTTTCTCATATTAGAAACAGCAAAGATCCAGTAAGAAGACCAAACCTTGTATTGTATTCTACAAACTTTTCACCATAACAGCAGTGTACTATTATACAATCAATTTATGAGCACCTAACCAAATAGGTGCTGCTACAATCTTGTCACTGAATCTGGCAACTAGGTTTAGACAAATTGTCAATTAGAATTCATAAGCTAGCCCAGCTGCTTTTCTCCAACCAAGTTCAACAACAGATATAGTGAAGGTCTAATGTCAATCATAGAACTTCCATGACATTGGGAAGCAATGTTGAGTACCAGGTTTGGAATGATTGCAACCAAACTCAGTCATGTGCAAGAACGGTGAAGAGAAAGCAATGTGAATGTATGCTGAAAACAATATATTTTGTTCCAACAATCCTATTACACCATTGAATTAAAAAAGTTTGTGTATTGTGACATGTGAGGTGTGACTGAAGAAGCAAACTCACTTACAATAATCAACTCTAATTTGAAAAGTTCAACTTTCATTGACTAAACATGTTGTCTAATAGATTTTCAGGATCTTGCATGCCTTCTTCCAGCTTTAGGATCTTGCTTGTATCCTCCAAACTCACAATCTTTGACTAATTAAAGGAATTTCTTGGTATCAATTCTTCACTTGTAGGTCCAGGCTGAAGCTGTTGCTGACCTCCAGGCTGAAGCTGCTGCTGACCTCCAGGCTCAAGGTTCTGCTGACCTCCAGGCTGAAGCTGCTGCTGACCTCCAGGCTCAAGGTTCTGCTGACCTCCAGGCTCAAGGTTCTGCTGACCTCCAGGCTGAAGCTGCTGCTGACCTCCAGGCTCAAGGTTCTGCTCACCTCCAGGCTGAAGCTGCTACTAACCTGTAGGCCCAAGGTTCTGCTGACCTGCAGGCCCAAGGTTCTGCTGACCTGCAGGCCCAAGGTTCTGCTGACCTCCAGGCCCAAGGTTCTGCTGACCTGCAGGCCCAAGGTTCTGCTGACCTGCAGGCCCAAGGTTCTGCTGACCTCCAGGCTGAAGGTTCTGCGCACCTCCAGGCTTAGGGTGTGTGTGCAATCGCAAGCAAATTGGCTCTGGAAGTTTGCATAGGAAACATGCTAGACAGATAAGGCAAACTGATAGACCTATAGCAACAGTGCTAATCATACTCCAGTTGTACTTTGCGGCACGAGGTAGCACTGCAAAGCCAGCGGTTACAAAAGCACCGAGCACACATGCAACAGAAATTGCTAAAAGAATGGAAGCATGAATGAGGGTTTCCCTAACAGATTTGACAACTGTTCCAATGAATTCATTTTCGAGACTTGGCATTGCTGCATTTGCGCCAGTCAAGACAGTTGCTATGGCAAAAAAGAAAGAGAGACTGTTGAAAAACCAAAATGCTCGAACAGCTGCATGTTGCTTGACTGCTGCGAAAGATTCGTAAGTGCCAGGTGGCGCGGGAAGGGATTCTGGGTAATCATAGTACGTGGTATAGCCTAGAGGGGGTTGTAACCAACCTGCAAAGGTAACACTTGCGATCAATGCAGCACCCACGAGAAGAGCATTTGCGGCGTCAACAAAGACTTGCCTATCTCTGTACATCCTGTCGACGAATTCTTTCACCTCAGGTCGTCCCATTAGCAACCTCTCAATCTCTCTCCTGGTACTCGAGTCGGGAAGTGTTTTTGTATTAATTTCAAGTGGAGTTCGGAAATATGAATCTTCAGTGTTGGCATCCAACGGAAGATGAGTCAAAAGCTCTCTTACAGCATCTTTATGCTGTTGCAAAACAGCAAAATGAAGAGGTGTGGCTATTAGACCGCGGTACAGGTTGTCATTGCATTGGCTTGTAAAGTTCGCATTGACCTCTGGGCTCCACTTCAAAATGTGTCGGATGATTTCGTGCCGATTCTCCATTGCAGCTACAGTTATTAATAGCTCGATGCGTGTGTAGCCGACGGTGATAGGCTGAAACGGTGGGTTTGGCGTTGTTAAATCTTCTAATTGAGTCAATAGCTGATTGGCTATGGTCTTATCATCAGGCCCTTCAGCCAAACATAGTACCGTATCGAAGACGTCCCACATTTGATTGCGGTTCATGGGTTGCACACTCCTTCTTTGACCATCGAGAAGCAACTTAGCCGCCACCTGAAAGTGACGATTCACAATAGAATAGTCAAGTGGTGTAGGGATTCTGGCCGGGAAGACATTTGTATTTTGGTTGTTGAGAAGTAGTTCTGTGATTTCCGTGTGCCCACTCATGGCCGCGAAATGTAGAGGTCTGAACGTCATGCCAGAATATTTTTCAGAAGGCTTTCTTGAGAACAAATTTGGCCTACACAATTCCTTATGATTCTCCTGGTAGACCTGGAGCTTTTCTGGATGTGTTGCCTTTACAGTTGCCCTGACATTGGGATCGATCCCGGGCCTTTGAAGAATCCGTCGTACCATGTTGCTGTGTCCCCTTTGAACAGCCAGATGCAGTGGTGCAAAACCATGGAAATCTGCACACTGGAGATCTATTTGAGAACGTATATTTACAACAGTAAACCAATTCAACAGCGTGTCCAAAATTTCGACGCATCCGTCTTCTGCTATGTAATGCAGCGCAGATCGGCTCAGTATGTCTGTTGCATTCACGAACTGTAGCACCTCACGTTGTAGGTCTGCGACTGCTCGGCTTTGTCCTGCGGCCAGTTTCCTTTGACTCGCTCTATTACGCAGCTCATCCAACAATAAAGTAACAAGATCACACCTATCACGTGGAGGTCGAAAATTATACCACGTTGGAAAAGAAAGTGGATCTTGTTCCACCACTTGATGCAATGCCGTGAACCCATCAATGGTTATCATGTTCATGTCCACTGCCGGTACTGGGATTCTAGTAAGTTGGACATCGAGCAGATCAAGCACGATGGGTCGGTTGACAAACCTTGCTTGGCAAAGGAATGGGGTTTGATGAATGTTGTCACGGAGATCCCAGTCTCTGTCACCCATCCTTCGGGAGCCCCGCAGTTTTTGAACACTCGTCCTCCAACTGAGATGCAAAAGCGTCCGACCCAGATCGTCCGTCAAATTCAGTTTGACTCTTTTATCATTAATCAAGATCCCCACAACACTCTCGTTTGAAAGAGCTGCCCGTTGGACTGCCGTATAATGATACCCTGTCTTTTCACGGCAGTTCTTATCCACCCAACTGCAACTCAACGCTTTTCCAACCGCTGTCACGTCACCTGAATAAGCTGCTCTGAGGAGATTCAACTCCGCTTCCCCTAAAGCCATCGCGAGGCGAGATTGTTGCGTCAAACACCGAGAGTTGAAGAGACGAAGCGCTAATCCGTCAGTACTGAGGTCGCAATGGCAATGTGCGCAGCAATCTTCTGCTGTCAAGGGGGTACGACTTTTAAACTTAGAGAGAGTGAGGAGAGAACAATGAAACTAGAAGAAATACCGTGTAAATAAAAAACAAGTCCATCAAAAGTACAAGGCAAATGAGAACACAAGAAGACACAACCCAAAGAAAAAACGAAGCAAACAATCAACAAAAAATCAGGTAAAGACCCTATGCAAAGAGGACACATCGCTACGAAATGACAATCAACTATATAACAAAGAAGACCTAAGACGGAAAAGTTGTCATCTGTTGCAAATCGGCTAGTGACGGAGATGCACTAGCTACGATGTGTGAAAGAGATCAGGAACTCCAGCCAAGTGCAGCAGCCCGCTGGAGAATTATGATGACTTACGCACACTATAGAGCTATGGACATGCAATGTCTATAATAAGAAACAAGCGTTGAGGAGACTAAAAAAAAAGCCGATGATGATGTGCAATAGCGATCTGTGCACAAGCGATCCAGAATGAATCAAAACAAAAATGAAGACACCCATAAGTCTAAACAAATAATACCTAATACTGAAACTCTTCGAGCAAATGGTGAAGACGCCTCAAGCTGCAAGTTTTATAGTTGCATGGTAGGTGTTCAGGATCAGAGGGAACAGTACCCAACAGCACACCATGAAGGATGGATGGTACGTGGTTAGTAAACAGTTTCTGTTGGGTTCTAGCTGAGTAAGCTAACCATGGTGGTTAAGCTCAGTTGCTTTTTTTTTCTACCTACTAACAACGGGATTGTTGGGTTGTTAGTATATAGTAAGAGTAACCCTTATCTATGTTCCATCCATCGACTTACCTAATAATCATCTATTTCCCTATAGTATGTAACTACATGTAGGTCCCACTTTTTACAGAATGGGTTACCGAGGTGAAACCCAATATTAACTCAGTTAAGATTCATCCACAACTGTGTTGTAGCAGGCATCCAGTGGATGGTGCGCTGGTGGGTGCTCTGTTTGCTGAATGCTGGCACAGAGAAGCCTGGTGTTGGGTGGGCTTCAAATCATGCAAACTGGTGCACAAGCTTGAACTTCTTGGGTTCCTATGAATGATTCATCCACACCCTGCCTACAGTTCCTGCTTAAATTGAATTTTCTCACATTCTGTCATTCTGAGTGTTTGGAAATACATCAATATGCTTGAAGTTTCAGTCCAATTAGGGGTGTAACTAAAAGACCCATGGACTATGTATAATCTAAGACAGGTGCCCATCCACCTTAACCCCAACATGATGGTTTCTAGTTCCAAGATCTCTTTAAATGGAGGGCTCTTGTGTCCATGGTCACCTTTGACAGACCCTTGCCCAAAGTCAGAAAGATTTGGCTTGGAGTTTTTGAAATTCTATAGCCATCGTAGGTCTTAATCAAAGTTCCTGCTAATCTATGTCTTACTAGTATCAAATGAACAACATGGTAAGCTCAAAGTCTGGCATTCATCTTATGCAAGTATCTAGCTTAGAACATGAGCCTTTGAGAGGGAAGAGAATGAATGGCAATGATGACCCGAGCCCTCCAACAGCCCCAACAGATGAGGTGCAAGTTTGAGGCTGGATTGGGCATTTTGCAATTGGCCAACTCATTTGCCTAACCCAAAACCCACAAGTGTTATTGGAATTGATAGACTCAATGCATGACATCCTGAAATCTGAATGTTTGCAAAAAATGCTGATTGAAACTATGTGTGAATGTGTCATCTGCCTTCAAAGTCAATAAACAGCATCTTAGAACTTTTCAACATCTTATGGGCACCCACTTGCATTTGTTTCCTGAACTGGGTGCAGGAAACACCCACTACTGGGCATGGGAATGATGCGCAACTTGGTGCTCATGTTGCAGAGCGTGGATGCTCCCCTCCAACTGCCTCAGTGGATGGAGAGAGAGCCAAGTAAATATCTTCTATCATACTTCTGGACACAAGGATTCTCCATGCCCATGTTTTGCAACAATTTTATCACTTTCCGCACTCAAAAAGCGATTGGCTAAGCAAGGTGAATCAGTAGTCATGGACAAAAAGAAAGTTGGGGCCTATGGTGGCTGAAAAGCATATACAAAACAACTTGTCCAGAATCCTTGGGAACTCAAAGTGGAATATCATGTTGCACCAATTGGGAATGGCCCAACCGGCACATCAAACTTTGGCTCCAATACAGCAACTTAAGGGTTCCTGGAAATTCTGATAACCGTTAAGGCAAAAAAGCCATTGCTGCTCCTAAGCAGCTCAGTTTCCCCTAACCAGCAGTCAAATACACTGATGTTTTCTTCTAAAACCAGTGTCAAAGGTTGGTAAGCAACATCCTGAACTTGAGCACTTTCTCATCCACATAATCAAACCATACTCAACAGTAATGTCTCCGAGAGGCCACTAACTCTCCATGAACTACGTGGTTCTTAACTTTTTTGCTCCAAATGTGACTATAGACCCACTCCATGTGTTGGAGTCGATTAAATTATTGATTCTGTTCCAATACAACATAATCTTGCTGTAATCTGGTAGCAAAATTAGTGTAACTTAATTTCTGTATTGCCCATCTGAAGACAACTAGGTCCCCGGAAGAGGGCATTTTTATGTGTCATAATACTGTTGGAGCCTAGTAGCAAATGGGATTGGACTGGCTTTGTATGCTGTTTACATTGAGAATGGCGGAGAGGTGAGTGCAACACTCAACATCAAAATTCAAGAACAAGAGGAACTTGCAGCTAATTCTAAAACCCTAAACTTCAGAAGTTCACCAGCCTTTCCCTCTCTGGCTTCATCAATCTGAAGGTACATCCTCAGAGCCATCTAGGTGAGCATTCATAGACATGAGTGCTGAATCAAGCTTGAATATGAACTATTGGAAGTAGAAATGTGTAGGACATGATTTTACAGCTGCTGGTTTTAAGGTTTGTAATAGAGGGTTGGAAACAGAGCTTCTGGATGGATCATCGCATTCTTGTTCTGCCGCAATTGACAGTTTCAAACAGAATCTGGCATGATAATTTGTGGAACTCTGTAACATGGTTATGTGATTTACCTAAAGATTACAGCTAGGTTTCTAGCTCTCACCCACACATTGGTTTCAAATTCAAGCCAAAATATTAACCCAAAATCTTACACTGAAGGGAAGTCTCTTCCCTTGGGGCAGAGCAAATAGAGTACATGAAAGATTTGTTGACACACAATTTCTCTATTTTTTCTTATGATGCTTTTTGTCATCCTTCCCAGTGTGTCACATTGCATGCTCAAATGGCTTGTTCATATATCCTTACATGTAGATGCTTTCCAGACTCATTTCCCTGCTGATCTTAATGTTCACAATAATGTGCCAGGTTCAAATCTCCAATTTGTTTGCATGTTTCCAGTGTGCTTTGTAATATGCAGCCAGTATGGTTTTGGGAAATCCCTTGCAACTCTTAAGGCCCCTAAATTTCATTCAAGAGTTTGCGGCCAAAAATTTAAATCAGGATGGAAACCCCACTGAACGATGAGGTAGATGTTTAACGTCTATTTTCAAAATTTTAAAGTGCCGCAATCACAGGAATGTTTTTTCTCAATTTTGTGCACTTGGTTTCTAAGGAAGGTAGTTATTTTTTGTAAAAGACTTTGAATTAAATATTCTAAACTACTATTTTCAAATAGGATTTTATCCATATTGGATTCTAGAGGGTGGGAGACTACCCAGACCCCACCAGTCCAGCATCGCCGTGATGTTGGGCAGGCACAAGGGGGCGGGGGAGGGGGCATGGAGGGCAGGCTACGGAATTTAGGGGGCCGCCCCAATGTGGAGGGAATAAAGGACCCCTTGCCAGTAAAGGCAGAATCTTTCCACCACTTTGGGGAGGTAGTTGAGCAAGTTATGGCAAATTTGGGAAGGCATCACATTATAGCTTTGTTTATAATTTTCTTCCTTTACTCAAGAGCATTCCATGATGCCTGGAACCATTGGGTCAAGATTATGGACAATGTTAGCAGATTCTATTGAATTGGTTCCAAATAAATAAATAAAAATTGATATTTTTTGTCTTATTGAGTTGTGTGTATCTACCATTCGAATGTGACATATGTCTTTATTGATTTTAATTTTTTGTTAAATAAGAGTCATCTCATATGTATAATTTTGACAATGCCATGTGCGTTGCCGTTGTTGGGTAGAAAAGGGATAAAGGGGATTTCTTTCGAAAACCCATATGCATTAATCTGAAGAAAATATATAATAATACAAGGTGGTTTAAATATGTGCATATTTAAAAATTAGATAATAATATGGCAAGAAAAAATAAGGTGAAAAATTATCTAATACCTGTTGAACAATACTTGGTTAATGCAGGTGGTTTTAAATTTCAACATTTAGTGCCGCCAGGCCCTCACCCACCCCCAAAAGGTCCCCTTGAATTAAGGAACCAGTTGACATTGCTATGTATGTAACATGAAGACAACATTGATTCTCTGCATGCGATGTGTTTCATATGCAATTTTGACTCCCCAAAATAATTGGAGAAGATGCAAGCACCTCTAGTTTAGGCCATTAATGTTACACATGCATTCATCATGTGTAACCATCAACTCCAATGGGAGTGAAACTTTTTGAACATCATCATGACTTATTCAAATTTAGATCTAGATTTTGTATGACTATTTGGTAGAGTCGCTTTTGGGTCCCATGTCCCATCCTGATTCCAGCCTTACATGTGTGATTGGAAATCTGACTCTGTGAAAACCTGAGTTAAAACCTAACTGAAAGTGTTAGTACTTATTATCAATGTTGGGCAAGGGTATAGTCTGCTGGGTGGTATGTAACATGGTGTGGGGGATCATATAAAAGATAAGATCAGGTTGATTAGGTATGAAACTGTGAGATCAATACTTGCACTAGATGAGTATGAGAGTTCAAGAAATAATATTATATGTAGAGGAACGGCTATGCATATTGCAGATGTGGTAATTACTTAAAATAGTGATTACCAACTGTTCTTTGTTGTTACAAGGAATTAATTAAGTTAGAGTCATATTAGAGATACCCGTGAAGTCAGGAAAAGACGGCACTAGTACCCTGAGTTTGGTCATACACAGGGTGACAATTAAAAAAAACCTGCAAAAAAGTACATTAGCATTCAAGGGGAGGTGAAACTCAGAAAACCATCAATTTTGATTGTTCCTGAGTTTCACCCGGTCTTTCTTTTTTTCCTGAGTGCCTCCACTCCTGCTACATAGGTTTTCACTGCTCTTACCTGTACAACTACTATAATTCCTCTCGAACCTTGTGTATTAGATGCTGGGATTGAGCGTTTTGTATAGAGTTTTAGCATTTGATACTGAGATTTAATAAAATTTCCCTACATTATGGATACCAGTAAAAGATGGGGTAAGGGGTGAAAGGAGGCCCAAAGACAGGGTGAAGACAGGGTGAATTTGCGGATATCTCTATTGTCCAGCAGGATTTTCTATAAACCAGCTATGAACCAGCAACTTTTAGAATCATCAGGTAGAGGGGTACATGTTTTGGTTGTCACCTATTTGGAACACTATTTTTTTGAAGCTTCAATTTTTTTATCAGTTAATCCTTACCATATATAAAGCACTTTCAGTTCAAAACTCATTCCATTCAGTGTTTGTTTTTTTGACAAATTCTTGCACTATAATGATCCAAAAAAAACACATGTGAATGTCACAAAGGGCTTTCTGGGAAAAAAATTTACAAAATTTGTCATATTTTCAGAGAAAGTTGCCACATTTATATATTACATTCATGGAGGTAACCAATAAAAAGTGGGATTTTGAAAATATATATACAACCCACCTCCAACAATTGCTATTTAATGTTAATTAATGATGGGGATCCTCACCAATGCACCTACTTGAGGAATTTGAAAAAAATAATTCGTAATTTCATTGAATTGATTAGGTGCATTTAAAAAATAATAATTCAAAATTCAATTATAAATTGTATGTGTATAGTAGATCATAAGCTGGTTATTGAATCTTAGAATATAACATCTCTAAATTTTTAACCTGAAAAATAAACCTTGTTAAAATGTTTAAATCTTACTCAAGCCCCCAAAAGTCCTGTAATTTGTTGTCTCCGTTGTGGACCTGCAGAAATTAAAACAACAACAATAATGAACATAATGATAAATATGCAAAATGTATTGGGCGAACCACATGGGCAAAGGATGCATTTAGAATCCAAATTTCCCAGTTTTTTAAAGGTCAAAATCCTTGACAACAATTTTAGTTTTAAGAAATTTCCTATCTCTTGAAATTTTACCAGGCAAAATAGTTGTTAATGAAAATTTTGTCTCAGTGATTTCCTTGTTATCATGTTTTATGGTCATTTTTATAGCCTAAATTCCAAAACTTGTATCAGTTTTTGGGCCAAGGGTTTGACTAGCATGTAACTAATTGTGAGGTAGTTCTCCCCATAAATTGGTTAAGGTTGAAGCTACATAGTGAAGTTTGGGGTTTATGGTTTTCAAAATAATGATAGTTACACTATATCCTATAATCAAATTTCATTCCAAACATGCTATTGCTAGAAGACATACTTGACAAGATGTTTTCAATCATTTTGTGTGAATTAAGTGTGGTTAATTGCAGCATTATTAATATATTCTTTCTATAGTTTGAAATGATTACTTGTTATAATTTTGACTTGGAAGTTAAAATGGAGTTGAATTTAAAATATAATAAAATTCTCACATAGTACCAATATTTATGTTCAATATTTGGTTGGTCTCCTTCATACTTAAATTCATACCATTAACAAAAAATTAAAAAATTGATTATACACATTCATAGTGACATCTAAAGTTGACAATTTGTCTAGCACTGAATTCATTTTGGTACTGAATTTGTTTGGAGATTTATATGCAATTTCCATATTGGCATATGATGAGCCATATATACTTGCCCAGAGCTGGTTAGTAATTCGTACACATTTGAGAGAGGAAAAAAAATGACCACCTTTGCATTGTAGCATCCCAACAGCCCCACCACATCAGGTGCTTTTCAGGCCAGATTCAAAATCTTGGAACAATGTACAAAGGGCCTTTTGTATGTATTTTCATGTTTTGCAATGCATGCGATTACAATGGATTTGTTCAAATAATGGTGACTAATTATTAAATATATTTGCTTTTGGGCACTTAAATTTGGTTCATTACATTGATTACCTTGAACACATTTCTTACCATATGTTCTTGGAACCCTTTCAGAATTTATAACCATGTGCCATTATTAAAAAAATTTGAATATTTCTTTAATCCTGTTGATTGATTAGATTAGATCTTTGCTAATTTTTTTCATGTCTTCAAGTTTGCAATGCCAATTTCACAAGTAAAGAAATGCTATATGACATTCTGATCATTTTTGCTTTGAAATGTGCCAGGCTTGTATAAATATCTTTTACCACACATTTATGAACTTATACTCACACGGTATGTATAGTGTAATTGATGAAATATTTATTCTACCCGTACCCTACTGATACTCATTTTTCTTTACCCTTATCTGGAATGATAATTTTAGAGAACCTTTATACCCTTACCCAGTTTGGAACCTTTTGAAGCTTACATGCCTTCACCTGGCTCATATATTTGTTGAAAATTTGAATTTGGCCTTCTCTGGCTTAATTTTTGAAATCGATATATCTGGACAACACTATACACAAGGTACCCACACACGTAAAGCACTGCCTGGATTTTTCCTTTGTATTTTCAGCTCCCTTACCTGCGTGAAGAAACATGTTTTCAGCAAGCGGGATCTTCTGCGGTGGAAGGTACTAGCCAGGCTATATTGGGATCTTCTGACCAGTAGAAGGTACCAGCCAGCCTGTCACTATTTCTAAAAAGTGAAAAAATTCCAGCTCTGCTTACATAGGAAAAGGACCTGATTACAGGTCCTTCCATGATTTTCGACGTCTTCCCTTGGCCTACTGGCCTCGGCAGAGGTCTCTCAATACTCAGGCCCTTCTCCTATACCAAATTCCTCATGTTTGCAACAACAGCCAATTTGAAACTATGTGAAAATGCAGCATCTGCCTTCAAAGTCAAGAAACAGCATCTTAAAACTTGTCCACACCATTTATCCTAAAATGTGACCACATGAAACCAACAAGGTACCCAATTGTGCGTGCTTCCCAATCCGATATGTGCAAGTGGGTGCAGGAACCATGTGGTGCTAGTCGCGCATGTTGGGGAGGGTAGATGGACTGCTTCCATCCAGCCTAATGAATGGAGAGCCCAATAAACCATATCATCTATGATGCTTCCAGACACAAGTGTCCTCCCCTTTGGCCAACTAGACCATCCCTTGCCCCATCTGAAAAGCCATTGACTAGGTTAGATGAATGGCTAGGAATGGACCAAAAGAAAGTTAGGGCCTATGGTTGCTCAAAAGCATGATCAAAAAAACTGTTGAGAACACTTGGGAACTCAATAGGGAATAGGTAAATATCTTGAGCCAATTGGGAACTTCCGCTACAATAGAGGAACTTGGAAATAAGTGCCATTTGACATCAAAGTTCAGGAACAACCAGAGCTTGCAGCTCATTTCCAAATCCAAATTTTCACAAGTTCAAGGTCATTTTTCTCTCTGATCAATCTATGAAGCACAACCTCAAAGACTATCTCAGTGGCAGCAGGTTCCTTACATAACCCACCTGAGAATCATATTGTGACTACCTATTCCAAGTCATATCAGCAAAACTAGAATTTTCAATTTTCTCCTCTTCTTTGAAGCACCTAACAAGACCCAAGTAAGTAATACTAAAGTTGCAAGAAAAAACAATGACAGAATATCATTTGAACCTCCTCATACCATCAACAACACATTTGGTCAGACGTTTATGAATCCAATGAGTGGAACAGAGCTTCACAAACTGATCAAGTCCCTTTCACAACATGATTGTCTCCTGTGGCCACATTGCAGTGTTTTTTTCTTTAAATGAGTCATGAGCTAAGGGCCACTGTAGATGAGGATCCAAAGTCTAGGGACCAGTCAAATAGAGCAGTCCTATTGGATGGTAGGTATAAATTGGACCCACGGCCTTTAGATGAAGGTCCAAGACCAAAAAGTGGCAAATCAAGGCTAAACCTACATGGCACCATTTTGGAGGGAAAAATCAATTGGTTTGAACCAAATCTCTTGGGAAAGTATTTATTCCCACCTGTCCCACCTTGAACCATCTGTGCAACAGGGCCCAAATATAAGAGAATCCAGAGAGCTGAAACATGTGTTTGTGGGCTTTTTCTGCCATCTCTTTTGAGTCCATCTTGATTCCAGCCCTAGGCATAGGCTGAAATCCAACTGATGTACTGCTGTGAGTACATAGCATCGAATGTTAGCCTTTCAGAGAGAAGAGAATGAATGGCAATGGTGTCACGAACCATCCAACAGTCCACCGAATAAGGTGCAAATTTGAGCAGGATTGGGGGCCAGAGTGAACCAGCACCCACCAGTGCATCAGTTGGCCGTTCTGTCCATAGGATGGGTTGCATTTCTTCATCCGGCTCCTGACCCTTGTTAACTCAATATTGTATCACAGTCAACCTTTTTGGGTTGTTGGCCTTTGACCCTTTTTATTTTGTGGGTGTTTTTTTCTCAACCCTGACCATACCACCCTCCAACTTAATCACCCTAGTTCCCTAGCTATCCTATTGACCTAGCTACATTACTGACCTGCATCTTGACTCCACTGTCCAACCCCTTACCCTTCTACCCTCTAGTTTTTCATGGCTAAACGTATATCTCTTGGCTAAACTTTTGCCTTTTGACATAATTTTTAATACTTTTTGTCTAAACTTATTTCTTGGCTAAACCTTTTTCTTTTGGCATAAGTTTTAACATTTCTTGGCTACACCTATATTTTTTGGCTAAACTTTTTTCTTTTGGCATAATTTTTAACTTTTCTTGGTTAAACCTTTTTTTTCTGGCACACTTTTTAACTTTTATTGGTTAAACCTATATCTCTTGACTAAACTTCCATCTCTTCATCATTAAACATTTACATGTTGACAAAATCTTTATATCTTTTTAACTAAACATTTATCTCTTGACAAAAAATTTACTTTTCAACAAAACTTGTATATTTTTTTAACTAAACTTTTACCTTTTGAAAAAAAATCTAACTTTTCTTGGTTAAACCTATACCTCTTGACAAAACCTTCATCTCTTCTTGGCTAAACCATTATATGTTGGCAAAAGTTTTACTTATACTTGATTAAATTTTCACCTCTTGGCAAAACCTTAATATCTTAACTAAATTTTTACCTTTCAACAAAACCTTTATATTTTCTTGCCTAAACCTTTACCATTTGAAAAAGCTTTGAACTTTTCATGGCTAAACCTTTACCTTTTGACAAAACTCTTTTTTTTTAGGTTAAATTTTTACTTCATAATAAAAACCTCTATTTCTTCTTAGTTAAGCCTCTACAAATTGGAAAATAAATAAATTCTTCCTAGTTAAACCTATACCTTTTCGCCAAACTTCCATCTCTTCATGGCTACACCTTTAATTATTGGCAAAAGCTCTATCTTTTTTTGGTCCATTTTAAATTTTTAAATCTTTTTTTTTTTTCCTTGAATAAACTTAAAGACTACATTTCAACAAAATCTTTTAACAAAACTTTTGGCTACCCTATTGACCTAACCATCTTATTGACATAATTACATTCTTTGACTTGCTTAATCACCAACCTACCTACATATTATTTATTTACCTACCCACCCCCACTCACCTACCTACCTATCATTTACATGATGTTAATGTTTGTCAATGTATGATATACAAAATATAAAGGTATTGCACTAAATGAACTAACAACCATTTTAATCACCCCTTGATGTTAGTAAATGGTAACCTTGAATGGGAGCACATTCGATCAACTTTTGTGACCCAACATAAATATTGCATATTTTGGTAGTTATTGTTGAAGATATAATCACAAAATACAATATTCACATATGAAAACAATGTCATTTCAAATACAATACACTTCAATAATTATTACATATTTTGTGACCAAAATGCAAGCATTTTTTTTCTTTTTTTAAAATTTGTTTTCTATGGTTTTTTTCTATTTTCTTTTTTTTCTCCTTCAATTTTTTTTTTTCTTTTCTTGTACTAAATTATTTTCTTCTCTTATTCATCACAATTATTTTATTTCTTCTAATTTTTTATTTTTTTTATCATCATCATTTTTCTCATTGAACATGCATATTTTATGTTTGACATTTGGGTATTGCACAAACCATCCAAAAAGACCAGCCAACATTTTATGCTTCAAATGTGGGTGTTGCTAACAAAACTAATGTTTATTTTGTGACCCTTGTGCAAGTATTTGACATTGAATTTTATGTTTTTGAAGTTTTTTTAATGCAATAATGCAACATTGCAACAATGCAACAAAATATTAATGCAATGCTCACATTCAAAGCATGTAAACATAATACAAACATGAGGTTACAATTACAATAAAACAAAACTTGTATGTATTGATGTAAATATCACATTTATCAAAACTTTTTAAAATGTCAAAAAAAATGGAAAACATGAATTCCATGCCATTGTTTATGCCAAAGAAACTTAAGTAAGATATGCATGTTAATTTTTAACTTTAAAAAACACCTTTTTAGACCTATTTTCATTAGCCACAATGTTATGTGTTCATTGATAAGTTCTTGTTGTTATAACCACCTTAATAACATGTTGATGAATGTAAAGTTGATAATGATACAATTGGAGTTGAATGGCATTGGTTACAAATTGGTATTTCATAATTATTCAAAGTCTACATCAAACACATGACACACATTAATATGCAAATTTGAAAAGTATAAATCAAACCCCAAAAAATTACATGGGTATGTACATATATAGTCTATTGGATTTATTTTAAAAACTAATTGGAAAAAAATTGAAAATTAAAAATTTGAAAAAAAAAAAAAAAAACAAACTTCATCTTTTGAAATTTTGAAGACCAAAAAGAATGGAAAAATAGGGGGAAAACAACAGAAATATTTAGGAGAAACATAATAAAAGAAAAAAATCATCTAACATTTACAAAACAAAAAAAATGGAAAAATGAGACCAAAAAAACCCAAAAAACTTCTTATTCTTAAAGAAACCAAAAAAAAAAGAAACCAAAGCAATGAAAAGGAAACAAAAACTAGAATTCTTCTTCTTGAATTAACAATAACAAGAAAAAAAAATCTTCAAGAAAAAACAAAAAGAAGGAATAGAAAACAAACTTCTTTTAGAATTTTAAAAGTAGAAAAAACTAAAAAAGCAAGAAGAAAACAAAAACAACTTTTGTTTTCTATTTTTTTTTCTTTTCATCTTTTTTATTTTTTAATTTCCATTTCCTTCTCTTTTATTATTTTGTCTTCTTCTCTTTCTTTTTCTTACTTTTCCTTTTTTTTTCTTCTACTTTCAAATCAAAACAAAAAAAAAGACAAGGAAAAGGATAAAAGCATACCTTGCATGATGTGTATAACGAATGATGATGCAATAAGAAATGGCAGCAAGCATAGTCATATCATGAAAAAAGAAATGTTTGAAAAAGGAAAAGGAAAACAGAAGAAGAAGGAAATGATGAAGAAGTTGTAACAATAGAGGAAAACAAAGAAACAAAAAAATGAAAAAACATAAAAATAAAGTAGCAACAAAAATGAAAGAAAAAAATGATAAGAAGAAAATTTTATAACATAAACAAAAGAAAATAATAATAATAATAACAATAGCAGTTTTAAAAAATGGAAAAAAAATGATGAAGAAAAGCTCCAGTAACAATGGAATAACAATGGAAGAGAAGAAGAAGAAAGACAGAACAAAGAGAAGAAGAAGAAAGAAAGAACAAAGAGAAGAAAAAGAAAGAAAGAACAAAAAAGGAGAAGAAGAACTGAAGGGGAAAAAAAGAGGGAAATTTTTGAAATCTCAGCTAAGGGTGAGCCAGTGAAAAGAAAAAAAAAAACCCACCTCAATGTTTGGTTTGTTTTAAGTAAAACGGTTTGGGTTCATCCCAAAACAGCCAAAACAGTCTCATCCACAACTGGTGCATTTGGGGGTGCTGGTTCACTCAGGCCCTGGATTGGGCATTCTGCAACTCATTTGCCTCACCAAAACCCACCAAGACTTATGGCGATTGATAGACTTGCATGACAAATCCGCATGCTTGCAGAAAATGTTTGATTAGAATTATGTGGCACTGTACAATGTACAATCTGGCTTGAAAGTCAATAAACAGCATCTTAGAACTTGTTCACATCATGTGGCGCAAAATGCTGGTCCAGGCAACCATTGGAGCATGCTTCCTGAACTGGGTGCAGGAAACACCCAGAACCCCAGCATGCGAAAGATGCACAATTGGGTTCCCATGGGGCAGAGGGTGGATGCCCCCGCCTCAACCTGCCTTTCTGGACGGAGAGCGAAGTAAATGTTATCTATGATACTTCTGGGCACAAGGGTTCTCATGTTTTGTCAACGATTCCATCACTTTCCCATCCAAAAAGCCAGTGTCTAAGCTAGGTGAATGGTTAGGAATGGAAGATTTTACAGTCAGGGCCTAAGGTGCCTGGAAAGCATATTCACAACACCTGTGAAGAACATGCTGGAACTCAAAGGGGAATATTATGTTGAACAAAACTTAAGGGTACCTGGAAATTCTGATTAACAAGGCAAGGAGGCCATTGCTGCTGCTAAGCAGCTCAGTTACCCTAACCAGCAGTCAAGTACATGGATGTCTTCTTCAATGACAGTTATGTTCTCAAGCCAGTGTCAAAGGTTGGTAAGCAACATCCTGAACTTGAGTACTTTGTCATACACATTATCAAATCATAATCAACAGTAACATCTCTGAGAGGCCACCAACTCTCCATATATGTACTACCTTATTAATCCTCAGAGCTTCAATATGGAATATTGGAAGCAATGAATTTTTTTTGTTTTCTTATAAGATGTTTAGATATTTTTAGTTTTATGTCTTTTCTTTTTGTAGGTACTAACAAGGCTAGTCAAAAAATTGGAAGTTTGATGTTGATCATTGTGATGTGGAACACCATCAGCCAACAATTAATTGAAACATTACAAACATAATCAAGATGTATAAACTTATGATTTTTCATCAATCTCCATTTGATGATGTGTCTTTATCTCATCCATTTTTTCTAATGCCCAAGGTCAAAGGCTTTAAGGTTTAAAAACATACTTGGTTCATAAAAACACATGTAGGTAGGAACACGCTTGGGAAACCGAGCAAGAAGTTTACAAATGATATCCCAACCCTAAAAGATAAATGAATTGTTAATAAGACTGGGCAAGGCATTGTGATTTCAACAATGGAAAAATTTGATACCAATAAAATATGGTCTGATGAAAATTTTAAGCCATCGCAATGCCAAAAGCTATGGGTTTTTTTATTTTATGTTTTTTTTAAAAATATATAATTTTTCTTTTTTTCTTTTTTATTCCTATTTTTATGTATATATTTATTATTATTTATTTATGTATGTATTTAATGTGTTGTATTTCCAAATTCCTTTGGTTTTTGTCATTTCTTATTGTTTTTTCTATTTTATATTATGATGTTTATTTTTTCTATGTGTTTCTTTTACATTTCCTTTGTTTTTTTTGTCATTAGTAATGTTTTTTTGTGGTTGTTGTGCAAGGGTTATAATAAAATATTTTTTTAAAAAAAATAACAATATAGATTGCACATTCCTTATTTGTTCTAAAAATATTATTTCTGTTTGTAAATGTTTACATCACAATCCTTTAGGTGTGCATAACATCAACATATATGGTACTTAAATGAATGAAGTTTATGGGTCAACCTCTTTCCCAAGAACTTGTTCACAAAATGTGACTTTGTTTCTTGAATTGCATATATATGTTATTTCATTCGATGAAACTAAAGCATTGAAATAATGTCACTGGCATTTCGTGACTCCTCCATCAACATGTCATTTATTGTTCAAAATTCTAGCAATATTGGCAAGCCAACATCCAACCCAACCAAAGGAGGAGCTCGATGAATGGATTCATTTATCCCTTTAATCACATTCAAAACTTCCTTGGCTAATTGATGCCTCTACCAAATATAGTAATATTTTGGTGTTGTCCAATGCACCTGTTCAACATTAACTTTGCATGAGTCAAGGTTTTCTCAAGGTCATCTAACCATGTGTTTAATAAAAGCTTATCTTGATTTGTACAATGAGACACTAGGGCTTGGCCTAGAAAACATTGTAGTTGCAA
>Ga0209611_10003462_pt1 | contig 27349 bp, 20 predicted proteins | sample S1TSphgellanicum_3_FD_187693 | JGI IMG/M metagenome (GOLD analysis project Ga0209611, IMG submission 187693) | Host-associated microbial communities from peat moss isolated from Minnesota, USA - S1T2_Fc - Sphagnum magellanicum MG (SPAdes) (version 2) | ecosystem: Host-associated > Plants > Peat...
CACTTCTCCAACAACCTTGTACGCTACATCTCACTCAAGTTCGTATCAATTTGTTAAGGTTCAAGAATGTGTGATGATAAGATCTTGAATGGTTTCATGGGGGTATTGCATGCCACTTAATTGACATCCAATAAAGTCACAAACAACCAAAGTCGCATAAATAACAAAAACCCGTAGCTTCCAACCCATTGTTTTGTTTTTGAGCAATTTTTTTCATTGTAGAGACCCAAAAAAAATTGGAGGGGGGGAAGGGGGGGTGGGGTTGGGGAGGAGATGGGCCCAAGCCACCACATTATGAGAAAATATTTTTTTGAAGTCACCATATTTAGACAACAGGTTCCAACATGTTACCAAAATATAGAAAGAATCTTAAAAATTTTATATGAGGATTTTGGAAAGATGATATTTTGGCTAAGTTGTGTTGAAACTTGAGATTAGTTATAGAGTTATAATAATATCTTGAAGGTTTTTGGTTTCATTTAGAGGATTTTTTTTTGAAGATTATATATATTTTGGCATGGTGAAATATTAAGAATTTCCATCATTCTTCTTTTGCCTTAAGATACTTTTTAATGTAAATGGCAAGTGTGTGACACACCCCTTGTTTGTTTGTTTGTTTGTTTGTTTGTTTGTTTTACTGAGCTTTTTGCAAAACTTTTGTGAGTGTTTCAAAAATGTTGTTAGAGTTGCATCATCCATCCATCCATCAATCTTATCCACAATTCCCCAAACTTGTTGGAATTTCACTGGGTTTGATTGCTGGCACCTCATTCAAGATTTCCAGTGCAGAGCCACATTCTGAGCTCTGGTGGTGGAGATGCTCTAACAACATAGGTGTAACTCTTTTTTGTTGCATTTTGCTTTGCAGACAAAAAGGACTGCAGCAGTGGAGGAGGAGGAGCAGGGGGAGGAGGAGCAGGAGCAGCATCAGCAGGAGGATTAGCATTTGTTGTGGGTCAATGCAAAGGAATTTGTGTCCTTGTTGCCAAAATCCCAGTTTGTGAAGAAGAAGAAGAAGAAGAAGGAAGAAGTGAAAGCATGGATGCATGAGCAGTGGATGATATACTCTCGTTGTTGTTTTTGTTACAAGGTTATTTTGCATTTCTTTCTCAAGTGTGTTGTTTCCAGAAGACTTTTGATTTGGACAATATGTTGTATTCTTCTTCCTGTGCTGCTCTTGCTTCTCACTTTAACCCCATCTCCTCTATTGGGTATTCCTCCTCTTGCTCCTCTTGTAATCATTCTGCTCTTGGGTTGTCGTCGAGGAGAAGGATCGTGTTGTTGGCTGCAGCTGTCCAGCTCAGAGCTTCTGATGAGAAGGATAACAGAATCAGAGGAGGATCAGGAGTAGGTGGAGAATTGGTTAGGTGTGGGAGGCGGGCGATGGTGGAGAGAGCAGTGCTACCAGGTGCTGCATTATTGATCAGCATGACAGTAGCAGGGTCTGTGAATGCGGCTGCAGGAGAGGTTGAAGGTCCGGCTGCAGCTGCTAAGAACGAGCTCATCCAAAGTAAGAGCTGCTTTCCCAAACATGATGATGGGTCACTGATGGTGGTGGTTCTGGCCCAAAAAATTGCTGTTCCCTTGCAAGTCCTTGGTTGTGGGTTTTCAATTCTTCCTGAGTATCTATCTCTCAGGATGGTGAAGAATCAAGCAACCCAATTGATCCCATGTTTTGGGTCTGTAAGAAGGGGATATGTACCACATGTGAAATGTGGGCCTGGAGCTTCAAAGGGATGGTGAAACAATCAGTCACATGATGCGATCACTCAGCCACCTTGCAGTTGAGAGGTTGAGAAAAAATTCACAGAATCAAAAGCTCTTGGGCTTCCAAATGAGGATTAGGGTTTTTTTTTCCCCTCCTTTCTTTCTTCAGAGCCTGCAAATTTCTGAACCTCAATGCCACGCTCAGCTTGGAAGCTCTCTGAATGTAAGACTGTCATATGGGGTGGGTGGGTGATGTGTAAAGCAGAGCTTCTCGAGCGTTCCCGTGCAAACAAAGCCAAAAATGACAAGGAGGTCAGCATTCTCTCTGTCCCAATGAGAGGGTTTTTTCATCTCATCTTTAAACCGCCAGATCACTGGAAAGCCTGTGCTACAGAATTGGAGTGCCAACCATTGCCTACAAAGTCTGGAAGCAGACAATATGAGCACTCTTTTTCTCTACTGTCATATTTTTTCTCCTGAATTTTTCAGTGCACTTTGCAGAGGCTGGATGACTTCTACAAGCGCAACTATAAGGAGTACTTTGAGTTTGTTGAGGTATCTATTCAAATTCCTATTTGTCCAACTAGTGCTGCTCAACCAACACCTTAGAATAATTACACCCACCTTTGTGACTTGAGCTAGCTCTCATCATTCATTGTTTGAGTTACAGAAATTTCTGAGGTATTATTCTTTGTAACAAATCGTTCATATTTGTCAAACTAGGTTCCAACACATTAGAATGTGTTGCTTTCCTTCTCCATATCCCCCCATTATCTGTGTTGAATTGCTTCCAACACATTAGAATGTGCTGCTTTCCTTCTTCATACCCCCCTATCATCTGTGTTGAATTGCTTGAATGTGTCATAACACTCATCAATTCTATTTGAGATAGTCTAGATCCTTGCAATTGGATTCAGATGGTTTTATACCAAATCGACAAACTTTGGGATTGAGCAAACGGCGAAGATAAGGCCTTCTTTTTTCTTTTTTTTTCTGGTAGTTGTTATTGTCTTTGCTCAAGTATCTTGTCACAAAAACAGGACATCTTGTACCAAATCAGGACATGAATTTGAAACAGAAATTTGTATTCAATAATTATTTCTTTGATTAAAGTTGCCCTTTGTGTTTTGGGTGTCAGGGGAGTGTACGGAACAAGAAGGAGCTTAGTGAGGCAGAAAAAGGTATTGTGGAGTGGCTTGCAAAACACAAGTGATGGGTATGTCTGATCAGACTTCAAAAATCAGACTTTCTAGGATTTGGGGTTTGTCAAAAGAAAGAAGTTTCATGGTCTAGTACCTCTCTTTCTTGCACTGTGTGTATATCTGCAAACACCAAACTCCACATGAGAAAGTCAGAATAATCTGTAACAATATTGTTTGGAGGCCATTATTTTGTTCTCAATTCTGATTTTTAACACAGATGAGATGAGTCCACACTAAATTCTAAAAGGTATACTACTAGGTCTCTGTTACATATGCAATTTTTGTAGTTTGCATTCTACAAAAGATAATTGAAGAAAGTGGTTGGTTGGGTCTTGAGATAGTGCACACAGACACCATGTGTTTTGAGACTGTAAATGCAGGTTAAGTTGGTTTTTGGCTTCCAGTTTCAGTTTTTAGAATCTTCAGAATGAAAATACCTTAGTTCCAGGTTTTTGAACATTTTCAGAATCAAAGAACCTTCAATTCTGGGTTTTGCAGAACCTTCTGCAGAATGAAACACCATCTGAACTGAATGAACAGTAATCCAAATACAGTCTGTGAAAGTTTTGAGCAGTGTTGTGCAGTTCTTTGATTTTGTTAATAACCTCTGGTTTCGGTTTTAAAAAAATTCCAAATCAAAGAACCTCCTCTGGTTCTGGGTTTTTGAAAACTTTCCAAATCAAAGAACCAAAGAACCTTTGAATCTCGGTTTTTGAAAATTTCAGAATCAAAGAGGTTTTTGAATTTAAAAAAAGAAAAAAAAACAAGTGGGTTTCATGACAGATCTGGTGGTGTAGGGCAGGTTCCTTTACCAGAATATTTGATTTTTTACAACCCCGGTTAAGGCTCAAATTTAGTTCGATGATTTTGGGAAATGGCAGTCAAGAGTCAGAATTTTGTGAGAATTTGTGAGTACCTCATTTTGTGAGAATTTGGAGTACGAAACACAAAATGGGTTACAAAGAAAATTTGTATTGGAATACTCTTTGGATTGCAATGGAGCCTGAAACTACTAAGATAGCACAAAATGAGGTACTCACAAATTGAACTTAGCAAAATGATCCATTGGATTTTGCTCTTGACAAATGTTCTTCCAATTGGAAATGTAATCATGTTCATATGTCATGTTGTTTGCTGGGTTCCATGATGTTGCTTATTAAGCCTTATGTTTGTCCACATATCTTTTTGTTCACACAATGGTTTCTTGTGTTTAGTATCCATACAAGAAACTTCAAACCACAAACTTGATTTCGTAATGTTTAGACATGCAATGCATGGGTTATTGCAATTTGAGTATTTTCATCACTGGAAATTCAGTTGATGTTCACAAATTAAATCTAGTGAAATCCGGGGTGCGTGCAACTTTCATACCGTTGGAAAGCCCTTGCTGAGTATTGTGCACTGATGTGGTTTCATAATTTTTAGACCTATGGTAGGTCAGGTAGGTCAGTTGTCTATCATCCACAAAAGGACTTAGCCAAATTTAATGTGAATTGTGTCACTTCACACAAACCTAGAGGTATACTTGGTTAAAGTATGTTACAATATGTGCTCAATAGCCTGACATGGTTTCTATAGGACAGAACTCTCCCAATACTACAATATATATATTATATGAAATTTTTTTAGTTGGTCTGGCAAATTGGACATGCACATTTTGATTGCAACAAAATCTTCTTTGACTCTTGGTAGCATTCGGAAACCCCTTGTTGAGTATTGGTGAAGCAAGTTGGTTTTCTCATAACTTTCAGATCCTTGGTATGGGAGTTATTGAATTTTGAGTAAATTTTTTTTGTCCCATTTAAAATTCAATGAAGAACAAATAAAAATATAATTTGTAAGGAAATTGAATTTCACACAAACAAAAAAGTTTGTACATACTTTGTTAAACTACATTACAATAATATCGGGCTTAAATAGTGTAAACCACACTAGTAATTATGAATGCATGTCAATACTGAAGTATCTATCACATTTAAGGAAGGAGATTTGGGGGTGGAGGGGATGGGTGTCCATATGCTTTGCAAAACCAATGACAAGCATCTAGATGTACATTTGGATAGCCATCCAAAACTTCATTACACTGCATCTCTACCCCACTCTTTGTGTTGTGTCGTGCTATGGACAAGTGAGATATGTATCCCTACCCCACTTCTTTGTGTTGTGGTGTGCTTTGGACATGTGAAATATCCGGATTCCTGGGGGGAGTAGTCCAATTCCAATGGCTGTACTTCCAAAGAATCAGATCAGAATAAGTTGGGCCTAGGCTAGTTTAGCTTGACTTCCATCCAGAGCACACTCTCTCCATTGCAAGCTATATTTTATATTCATAACAAATCCGTCTGCTAGGTTTGTAGTTCATCTGAATGTTCAACCTGGAAATGATGGGAGTCAAAGAAGTCTGCACCTTAGAGTTTGCAGACAAATTTTCTGTAGCAAGACTTGAGTTGAAGGCAGACACAGAGAGAGAGAGAGAGAGGATACTGCAGTACCTTGGCAACTTCTACACATGTTTATTGAATAACTAATTAGTTAGAATTTTTTTCTTGTTGACAGATAGAATATTCTTCAAGGTTTAATATTTTCCTTTGTGATTTTTTTTTTGGGGAAAATTTTCAACATTTTTCTGAAAATATATATATTTTTTAGTGTGGAAGCTGCCAATGGTACTATATAGTATGTGCTATGTAACCTAGTTAATGATCTGGGAATCAATTAGGTCAAGGAAATTTGGACATCAGCTTTTGACACTTTTGCAAATGGCCTAAACCCATTACACAGTCACCTTTCTTTTTTTGGTGGGGGGGGGTGGTGGAGCTTGGATCTAGCACTCCTTTTTATCCCAGTTTGAAAAAAACTTTAGTCCAAGATGATGGGAGACCAAGGGGGGGGAAGGAAGGACTTTGAGGAAAATCTGGGAACAATTACTTTAAGTATATGTGGACTGGAATCTTGCAGTTTGCTCAATGGAAAAGCTTCAACCTAGAAGAAAGAAAGTCAGCTAGCTAGCTAGCTGAACCTGAAAGAGCTGCATGAAAGATTGGAATTTGGGGGTGAGGTGCTTCTCTCTAAAAAATCTCAGCTACAAGTTGCACTCCTCAATATAGAGTGGAAAAATGGTCTTGTGGGTGGGTCTGTTCTGTCAGTGATCTGCAACAATTAGTCTTGGAAGTGAAGGGAAGCTGAGAAGAGACCTAGGCTAGTAGTAGCTAAGAGGCCTAGGAGCAGCTTGCTAATCTTCAAGAAATTCATAACTTGGGAAAAGCTTCAAAGTTTCAGATGAGACTTTGACTACAACCAAACGCCTGCCGACTTCTTCTGCTTGCTTTACTTGCTAGAATCAGGCAGGATTCAGGAGTTGCCCAATTTGTGTTCTTTAATTTACATACCTTTTTTCCTCCCAGCAATCCTTCTGGTACAATTTCATATGGAATCTGCACAAATTGGGTACCATACAAGTGGAACCATACAAATCAGGGATTTCTAAAGTTAGCTCAGGAGGTATGATGGGGACACTTTAAAGTTCCAAAAGTTCCGTCTTTTTCAATTAAGTACGTGATTCATGATCTTCAATGGTTTCAAAGTCAAAGCAACTACAGTGGCAAAGTAGCTAAGTTATTATAGCTCTCAACTACTAGTGCTTCTTTTTTTATGCCCATATTCATCAGTGTTTCTCTGCAGAAAAAAAGTTTTGAAATTGTTATTGAGGATAAAGCTGAAGTAGCAGGTCCTAGTAGTTTCTGTAGCTTTTCAAGCTGCTAGCTCGTAGGACCATCATCTCTAACATCCAGGATCCTCCTTGGCACTTGCTATGTATTTTTATAATATAAATCTGGGTATCTGAGCAGGATCCTGACTTTTATGAAGTTGACTTCTTATTATTTGTCCATACTCTTCTTCCACACTCTACTCAGGTGTGATGGGTCCATGCCCAACTCCATGGAATCTGGATGATTTTGGGTGTGGAAAGAAGTGGTATCAATGGTGGGGCTTTTGCGTTGAACTTGGTTTTTTGTCATGGTCTACAAATTCAATAAAGCAATAATTTATTCAAGAGCATGCATGGAAACTGTTCCAAGTTCAGGGTAGCTTATATGAAATATGTGTGTGTGTGTTTTTTTGCTGGGGAAGAATTCAACCATGGAACCAGATGAGATGCAGAACCAAACTGAGCAATAACGATTCTCACATGAGTCATTCCATACCCTGAAGCTATTTGTCTAGAGTCTAGACCAGTCTATTGCAGTGTGGCAGCCTTCACAACAGTCTATGAGAGTTGTCCTCTTGTGGGTTTCTTCCACTATTTTATTGTAGATGCTCCCCACACAATCACAAGGAAGGAATCATCAACTTCAGCAGGTGTAGGGCTCTTGTTGAAGTTGGAGTGCCAAACACTCTGGTTGCTGAAATTCCAAAGTGACGTAAAAGAAATCTTAAAAAAAGAGTTAGAGATTTGTAACAGTTTTGTGGCATTTGGCAAAATTTTTACAAGTAATCTCTGTGTACCTTGGCCGTAATAATAAATATATCCTGGCTTTCAAACCTCCCAGATGGAAACTAAAGAGAATTCTCCCCTGAGGGACATGACACAAATACATACATGAAAACTTGGGAAGATTGGCAAAACTCAACCTGCCATCTCCTCGTCCAAAAATGCTAATCTCAATGTTCTTTCCATTGGAATATCTTGCCTTCAAACCTAGCAAATTACTCATGACCTAACCTCCTAATTCAGCACTTATTGGAACTTTGGCATGAACTCTAGGTCATATATGAACATTTTGTTTGAAAGGATTAACGGAGTAGATGTGGATTAGCAAAGGCAACATGCTTTGTTTTCTTTCAAATGTGAAACATAGTGTGAATTGGATCTTCCAATCGCAATTTTGTTTGTATGCTTCATTACCCAAGTCTATCCAACCTACATGTATACATCACTAACCTACAATCTCATTTGTAAAGCTAATGTTGATGAGCTAATGTTGATCAAAAGGTTAAAAAGATTGAAATCATTACATTAAAACCATCAATCATGTGTACATTGTTGGTAAATAATATACCATCAAGTTTACTCAATGAGTGTTGAACATTGAAAATGCTCTTGCCAATTGATGATCTTCTCGACCTCAAACATGTTTATGGGATTGTGACTAGGTAATTTGTTGCATAATCATGAAGTTTTACATACTATGATGTTGCAACATTATATTTGCATACCAAATCACCCATTCACATTCAACAAATTAACATATATGTGCATTTAAAATATAATGACTACTACAACATGATTATGTTATGTCACTGTCTTCTTTGCTTAAAATTCAATTTTCCAACTTTCTAATTTCATAGTTAAATTTTTAAAACTAAACCTCAATGTTGGACACAAAACCTTAAACCACGTCCTTAAACACTATATGTCAAAGGGGAAGGTCCTTGCGAACCTTTTGTTGGGTGGTTATTAAGGTGGGTTTTAACAACATCCATATCCCAATGAGCCATTAGCCAAAACCCATACAAGTCATAAAGTTTATATAACAAATATAATAATCATACTTCGATTTATCCAATGTTTATAACATACTAAAAATTTAGTTTAACCTAAATGTCCTACACTTATTTCAAGTTATTTTATATTGCATCATCATCAAATCCACTATGAATTGTATTGTTAAAATCACAAATTTACAAATATTGTTTTCAACTTATCATGGTTCACATGATTTGGATAAAGGGAACCATCAATGTGTTCAAGCTTGTACAAACCATTGTTTGATAATATCTTTTTGACAACATAAGGTTCAAACTAATATTGGGCAAGTATCCAAAAAGCACAGTAATACTAAGCAATTATGGGTTTCAGGTATGTTAACCCTACCCTAATTTTGACCATATTTTCAATACCCAAATATATATCTTAATTTAGGACCCACCTTATTACAAGATTTAGGTTTAGATGTCCCCAAACTAGATAACCATTGCTTCTACAAACTTGTGTAAACCTTGCCCCACCAAGGTCTTTGTTTTTTCTCCAAGGTTTTGATTTTTCTTAATTAGGGTTAGGGGAATGCAATTATTATTTTTGTTTGTAGTGCATTGCCATTTCCCCCTTTGATTTTAATTTTGTTTGCAATGTGTCGCCCCCACTTGCTTCTACCATACATTGGTTGTTGCATAAAAATTGTAATTTAATTAGTTTTACAATATGATTATCTTTATTTTTTAAATCAATTTATAATTAATATACATTATGGATTGATCCCCCAATATTATTATTTTTAAAAATAACATTGTTATTATAAATTTAGGTATAAGTTGTTAGTAGGTTCAATTAGTAAGTTAGTAAGTGAATTATTAATAATAATTAGTTCAATTAATGCCAATAAGTTCAATTCAATTAATAGATTAATAAATGAACTACTAGTAGCAAGTAAACTAGTTCCATTTAAATATCATTTACATTGAAATCTTGAATGTAGCAAGTGTAGCATGGATCCATCTCCATGTTTTCCTTTGTTCTTGTCAATCATCATCACAACATATGTGAAAATATTATTTTCTTGACATTTAATTTGTTGCCTTTATTTTGGTGGCAACCAATGATGGAATGCTTCATTATAAGTAAATTTATTCTAACAAAAGTATGTCTATTTATGTCTTATGTTTAAAATTAATGTTGGGCATGCATATATTTTAGGCATACATATACCCAACATATAAGGCATTCACAAAAAACACATGTTAAGCATAGGAGAGTTATATTTTTGACAAACTTAAACCTTCTAGGCTTGAACATAGATTTGTGAACTGTTTTTACATAAGGGCATAACTAGTGTGGTTAATGAAGATGTTCACTAGACATGAACCTAGGTGTGTACATTGATCTCAACATATTCATAATTGACATCACTTTTCAAGCAAAACACATTGTCTATCCACAAGCTTTTTCACTATTCAAAAAACTTCCTACTTGGATTAACATAGTTAAAAATTAAGACCAAAGGATATACATTTTGAACATAAAATTCTTTCACTAATGTTGTATCACACTAATCCATGAGACTTGCAAGATATAAACATGTTTGTTGTTCATACCAATGTGAGGCCATACCTTCAAGTATTTGAGGGGAAAAAAAGTCATTTTCTATGAATTCCAAACATAATACAAATACAATCTATTTTTTATTTTCTTATAAATACCATAAGGATGTCACCTCTATTTTCATTATGGATAAACATCTATGATGAAATTATTTCAACTTATTTTAAATCACTTGCAATTTTGTTTAGTCAACTTATTTGTCCCTTTTTTTATTTTTCACCCTTGAAATATTATTTGAAATATATTTTCATGGATCAATAGACCCTGGATATTTGCTATAGATCCCCAAAGAAAATGTCCAATTTATTTTCATAATGAATATTAGAAAGACTAATTATTTGTAGCCATGCATTATTTCACAAATATGTTTAATTTGGAAATGAACATTATGATTATTTATGAGTTTCTCACTTCACACTACATGTAGATTAATTATTGTACCCTAGTTAAGAATTGCATCCTTCTTGTTATTCCAAATAATCAAATTATTCCTTAATAAACACCCTTGTTTGATTCAAGTTTAGTTTTAGTTCTAGTTGTTATTCATGCAATTATAATCCACCATGGTCACCACTAAACCAACCATCCTCATTATGTGAAGTTTACCTACTAACATGATGTTATGGAAAATGCATTTGCAATTTTTCTTCCAAGACTTGAAATCCCAAAAAATGTTGCAGTACCATTGGTGTTGTCCATTGGCCTATTAAACCTAACATCATTGCTCTTTTTAAGATTATAGATGTAAATTCTTAAATTTATTAAATTTATTATCATTGTTATGAACAAAGTATTCAAACCCCAAATATAGAACCAAAAAATGTTGAACCTAAATTATGTGTTTATGAGACCAAAATTTTAAAAATTTGTTATAGAGCCATGAAAGTCCATGCTATATGAAATCAAAACTCCTATGTACAATTGCCCATTTGCATTCAACACAACAAGACATCTATATTCACAATAGTAGGGCTATATAACACACTAAATTTTATCATCATCTTCTACTAGTGTGGCCTCCACCATTTGGCCCAAGTGTGAACCCATTACAAAATAGGGAAACTCAACATGTGAACATTGTTTTGCAATGTATGTATTGATTTTTTGAATGCCCAAATATGAAAGGAAATCATGCTTGAATTGAATGGTAAGCCTTCAAGTGTTACCAGGTACGTTCTCAACTGATTTCTCCTTCCAAGACCTGGTTTTTTGGGAATTTATTTGAATTTTCAGGGGTAGGAATAATCACTTAAAAATCAATATCTCCCACATTCTGAATCCAAATCTTACCAAATAAATTCCATTAAATCCTGCTCATCAAGATCTTTCCAACAGCACCAAAGGCACATTCCAATCCCTCTGAGATTTTCAGCTACATTTTAATTTAATTTTCAGTGAAGAAATCATTCAATATTCTAGAACTTTTGCACTGCAAGTCCAAACACCATGAAACCAAGCTGATGCACCCCTCCTCCTCAAGAGCTTTCCAAAGAGACCAAGAATGCGATCTGAAGCATCCCAGTTCAGTGAATCTTAAAGGTACAAAACAAAACAAAAACAAACAAACTACCTTCTACGAAATCTACAAAAAACTAAATCTTCTTGCAATGTGGGCAAGACCAAAATCTCAAACCAAAAGTCTAAACTACAACTTAATGGCCCAAATGACCCCAATTCATCTCTTTAAATATCAGATGAGTGGAAAAGTCCTTGTTGCACATTCTAAATGTTGGGGGGAAATTCTAGGAACAAAACATCCTAACCTAGGTGGCTACTAATAAGGTGGGTCATAACACTCATCTACATACAAAGATACTCATCAACTCAAACCCATATGAGTTGTAAGGGTTGCAAACCAACTAAATAAACCCTAGTTGGACTTATCCAACTTCTAGAACTTACTAAAAGTCTATTGTAATCTTTGACCCAAGTTCTTTAAAAAAATTATGTTACAACTTCAATGCATTCATGGACAAGTATAGTAAGCTTGAGGGGTTCTATTTACACATGGATCACAACTTTGGATTTCAACTTTTGATTCTAAAAGGTTTTCTTGAACAACATTCATGAGTGTTTTATATTTAATGCACACAAGTTTAAATTTTTTTAAAAATAGTACACAATCCTAGCTGAGCAAATTTTTAATAAAAAAATTGTCTGAGAAAGACTTGCTTGCATATGTGGTCCCAATATTTGGACAAGCAACATGAATGGGTTAAGGCAAGATCGATGATAGTCTTGGGTTTCAAGAGTTCAACTTCTAGTCTGACTAGAAGAGGGGGTGGTGAACTTTTGGTCCAAGAAGACTTAAGGCAATTAATTAATTGTTAGCAATTGATAGGGTTTTTAAATGCTTGTTATTTGTCTTCATGGTTTTTTTTTTCTTCTTCTTCTTTGACACTTCAAACCCTAACTACAAGGGCCTTGCCAAGGGATCCAAATCACTTGGACTCTCTTATTAGACATCATGGGTCCGGTTGCAGAGAGCACTGAAACTCTTTGTACCTCTATTGTGATTTGTCATACTCATTTTTAACATGGAGAAAACCATTACTCAAATCCTAGTACTGGATTTCCTGGGTTATTAGCATGCCATTTGGAAGCTATGACCACACTCCACATAGACCCAAATATCTATATATTTTGGTTTGCTGTATCTGTTTAAATTTCTTTTTTTTTAAACACATTTTGGCTTATCATGTGTTTTTTGGGGGTTAAATGACAATTCCACTTAAATAAAACCAGATAATGCAAGAGAGGCTCTCCCCAGCTCCCCTCTGAGGCTCCACCCCCTATAAAAGATAGATATAAAATCTTAAGCATCACCATCGGCCACATCTCTCAAACCATAGTGCCTCCATTTGCACACTTGATATCGTTGGAAAGCTCTCCATGAGTAAGTAAGGGGTGCACTGAGGTAGTTTCGTATTGTTTAGACCTCTGGTGTGGGAGTTATTAAGAGTTATTGAACATTGAAAAAAAAAACTCAATGAAAATTCAGAAAAAAAAAAAATTAAGAAAAGAAATTGGGGTGCACTCTTGGAAGTGTTAGAAAGGCTTTTTTGATGAGTTGGATTTATTGGAAGTGATTTCTATTTTTTAGACCTATGGGTGTGAAAGAAATTGAATTTAAAATTTTTTTGTCGTTGGAAATATTTCAAGTACATTCTAAAAAATCAGTTTTGGAAGGAGAACTTAGGCCCACTTTAGACGAGGGTCCAGGGTCCAATTTCCTAGAAACCAATTTGGACTGATTTGAAACAAATTGAATCCTTGAGTTGGACTGTACCTTGGGTCCGTAGCCTGATTCTTGGTTCTCCAAATCAAGAGCTCTCCTTTTAGCACTGTTTTTTGGTCCGAACCAATTTGATTTTCCCTCCAAAACAGGTTTAGCCTCAATTTGCCACTTTTTGGTCTGGGACCCTGGTCTGAAGGCCTTGGGACCAATTTAAAGCTTTTGACCGATAAGATTGCTTAAATTCATTGGTCCCTGGACCTTGGGACCCTTGTCTAAAGTCGCCCTTAGTTGGGTGACAAGTTCACACTTGAGCCAATGGCACAGGCTGCACTAATTAAGCTATAGGAACAACATTGTAAACTAGAGAACCAGTGTTGTGTGGGAGATTGTTTTTTGCTATTTTATTTCAGGAGACTTTTTTGCTACCCTTATTTTGTGAACGCCCCTGGTCCTCTGCACTACCCTACACATAACTACCATCAAAATAAGAAGAAAATTTCAGTTTGTAAGTACATCTTTATTCTCTTGCTTTCTCATTTGCCCTCACCCCCATGGGGGAAAGAATTTGCTTTCACACTTCTCCAAGGAAGACTTTTTTTTTTGGTGTGCCTCAAAGCAAAGGGTGTTAGCACTTAGGATCCCTATTTGCACAGGTCAAGTTTCCCCCCCATCCTTCTTGGTTTGGGGACAAAACCCTAAAAAGTTGTCCCATAAGAAAAAACTGACTTTGGTGCCAAACTTACCCAGTGATTACAACATTGATTGGAGTGCTTATTCATTTGTGCTGAAGATTATGTCTTCCCAACTCCAACCCATTCCTTAGCAAGAAGTCTAATTGACAAATATGGACATGATTTTCCAAGTTTGTTTTTGTGTTTTGTTTTGTGGGAAGCAAATGGATATAATCCATTGCAAAGAAGGAACATAAAACATCATAGGCATGAGGGTGACACGCCTTTTTGCATGAGTTCGACTTGCACAAGGTAGGCATCACATCGGAACCACCATGGTGGGGCACTATGTTGGTATGGGTGGGTGGCTAAGCCAAGTAGATGGACTAAGGTTCGACTCCCTAGTTCACCTTGTGGATTGAGCTGAAGGGTTCCGGGATCAAGATTCAAGAATTGGTCCCATCATTTTGGAAGCCATTCTCCTAACGGATGAAAGGGATGATGCAGATCTACACAAGGTACCCCCCACCGATTCAAATCTGAATAACATGAATAAAGCTTTGCATAAAGCCAAGGGCAAAGCCAAGGCTAATGAGCATGTGCCCTTGTCTTTCAACTTAATCTTAGATTTGAGTAGTGAGAGTGAGCCAAGTGAAAAGGCGAAAGATGAGGATGGGGTTTCGCATAGGAAACCCCACAAAAAAAGAAAGCAAAAGCCTTTGGAATTTGTTGATTTTGTAAAGGAGTACTTAACATGGTGGTAAAAAAAGAAGGCTTTTGAAATGGAAGTGGAGGATGAAACTAAGAACCTTGTCAAAGAAGGAGCCAACTCTCCAACCATGACAAATTCGACATTCTTGATAAATATGCCAAAAATCATGAAAACTATGTAAATGATGTTATAGCAAAACCAAGCAAAACAAAGCTTGGTAGAGGCCTTGATAGAGGCAAAAAAAACCTCATGTTGTGGAAGCATCCAAAGGGGATGCCTTTGCCAAGGCCGTCAAAACCAAATGCCTACACTTGTCATAGGAAAAGACACAAGGGCAAAAAGGGTAGGACATTGGGCTCTCCAAGTGGAGGCCTATTTTTAAACATGTCATTGTGGAGAACATGGGTTGATTTTGAATGGCATAGTCTTTGTTTCATGACCATGTGACAAAATAGTGGACAACACCAACAAATGTCAAATTGGATTAGGTCAAGATCCTATCTTGGAATGATTTCAAGATTAAGCTTAACGAAATATTCACCTCACACAACTAGATCTTGAAAGGTGGGCAAGAACTCTTAAACTTGCACCAAGGGGAAGGACTTGACGCATTAGTGCATTACGTCAAAACTTTTAGTTCATTTCCATGTCTTAATGAAAGAAAAGTATGCTAGTAAGGTGGCCTTCCTTCATTGCTTGTAGCTTTGGGTTCACAAGTTATTCCTTAAAATGAGGGAAGTCTGAAACACTTGTCAAGAAATGATGAAATTGGCAAAATGTACACGGAGAATGATTTCACATTTTGAAAAAATGATGGTGGCCAAGGTGACCATCCCAAGAACGGAAGCTCCAAGGCCCAAGGTGAGTTAAAAGAGGATATGGAGATAAAGTGAAAAAAGCCTCCCCACAAAAACAAATAGTCCCAAAAAGAAAAAAAAACCTAAAGGATACTTAAGCAATATGAAATGCTTCAATTGGGAGTAGTTGAGACACATGATAAGATATTGCCCCCAAACCCATCAAGGTAAAACATGATTTGTAAAAAGGTGATTTTGTTGTCAAGGTTAATGTGGCCAAATTGGGGCCAAACTTGATTTCGTTTAAATGTAAAATGGAAAGTAACATATTTTTCTATTTGTTGGATTCATGAGTCACACATTCATTCATAAAACCAAGTCTAGTTGAAGGTTAAAATGGAACACCACAAAAATGGCAAAAACCCATTAAGGTAGTGTTGAAGATAAAGTTGGAATGTGTTAAAGTTGAATTTAAAGAAAATTTCATAATGTGTGAACTGGATGGATTTGAGGCCATCCTAATCGACACCTTTTTGGAGTCTTATAACATTGACATTTTTTTAAATGACTTTAAGTAGAAGCCATAATTAAGTTAGTTGATAAATTATTTAATTTAGATTTTGAATACTAGGCTAATTTAAATTCAATGGGTATTCACCCAGTAATTCCTTCGCAAGAATTGTAAAATATTTCTATTTTTATTTTTATGCATGTAGATGAATTTGTGTTAAAGAAAATCCAAGAGGGGTGGCCAATGGCCCATTTGTATTTCAAACACGTTTTGCTTCCTTGTCGTGATGTTGATCACAAAATCGAAATTGTGTTGGGTCAAAACCACCTTCTGAAGTTTTTTATAGATTCAATTAATTGTTTCTTGAGGAATTTAAAAATAAAATAAAATATTTAATGGAATGAAATTATATTAGAACAAGTAAGTCACCTTATGGAGCCTTGGTTTTGTTTGAGGACAAAAATAACAACACTAAATGTTGTCATTTATGTTTTTTTGGAGGTAAAATTTGGATAATTTTAATGAAAAGTACTCTAGGCTTGAAAATTATGAAAAAAAAGACTAATTAAACATTTAAACCCCATCAAAATGTAAATTACAAGCCTAAAAATGGTTTTTCAAGTTTTAATGTCAAAAGATATCATTTACACATTTGTTTTCCACCTTCAAATCTCCCTATTGAATGCCTTGTTTCATTTCTTATGTATTGTGCCTTCCTTCATTTTATCACCTTGTCACCAACAGCCTCCCATCATATTCAATAGGTAGGAATTACATTAATTGTTAATTTCACCTTACTTAATCTTTGCAACCACACCACATTCATCATCCTTATTATTGTAAAAACAACTCATTGTTCACCAAAACAAATGTTCAAGTGCTTAATCAAATCAATTATTTTCAATACACAAAATGCGATGCATGAATGGATGTTATATGAAATAATAAGTTTCCACTTTTCTATCATCTACCTCTCATCCATAGATAATTATTCAATGGTCACTCACCTAAAAATTTCAACGATACATTTCATGAACATGTTCAACATTGGTAGACTAGTGGAATGGAGCCCAATAAAACATGAACAAACGTAACATCTAACAAATTTTGAAAATGTACATGAATGGAAATTTCTTTCAACTACTCTCTTTGTTGGGGATGTTGGGAGCATGTGTGTAGTCAAAGGGGATCCATAATTAAGAAAAATTAATTTTTTAAAAAAATCATTGAAGGATGCAACCACTTATGGCGACTAAGGACCAAACAATATTTTATAGTAATTCAAAAATGAGAAATTGTGAGCATTATGGTTTTCTTTCATTTTCCTCCTTGTAGTCATAGCTAGTGCATGTATTTGAATTATTCAGGTTTTAAATAAAATAGGAAACAAAAAATAAGGGATGAGCATGAGATTGCCATGATTATACACCCAACTAAATTGGTCACAAACATCACCATAAACAATGATTTGAGTTCCAAGGTGTAAGTGGATGCTAGTTCTTTTGTTAACATCATGACTATAAATGCAATGGAGATTGTTGGTTTAGGGTAATTTCACAAGAAAATGATCCACACCTACCCATTTGATTGCTTGTTTATAAAAAAATGGGTTAACTAATCAAACTTATGTGGCAAAATGGGATTGGTTTTCCAAGGCAAATATTTACCAATGATATATATATATATATATGACTATCAAATGAAAAATACCCAAAAAAATGTCTTACCTAGCTTTGGTTGTGTGATGATTGCAATTTAAATCACATGTATTTTTTAAAAATTAAATGTTTTGTATTTTTTTTTCATTTAACATTAGTGTGCATCTTGATGTTTCATATGTGTTTGGCAACATATGATATAATTTTCATGGCATTTAATATATATCACCCCAAAAAAAATTATAGTTCAAATTTGGTGCAATTTTACATGTCATTTTCTTAGTTTTATCAATTCCTACTAGTGTGGCATGTGCCGTTGGCCCAAGTGTGAACCCATTGCAAAATAGGGAAACTCAACATGTGAACATAGTTTTATAATGTATGTATTGATTTTTTGAATAGCCAAATGTGAAAGGAAATCATGCTTGAATTGAATGGTAAGCCTTCAAGTGTTACCACGTTCTCAACTGATTTACCCTTCCAAAACCTGGTTTTTTGGAATTTATTTGAATGTTTAGCAACAGAAATCATGTAAAAATCAATATCTCCCACATTCTGAATCCAAATCTTACCAAATAAAATCCATTAAATCCTACTCATCAAGATCTTTCCAACAACTCCAAAGGCACATTCCAATTCCTCTGAAATTCTCAGCTACAATTTAATTTAATTTTCAGTGAAAAAATCATTCAATATTCAAGAACTTCTACACCACAAGTCCAAACACCATGAAACCAAGCCGATGCACCCCTCCTCCTCAAGAGCTTTCCAAAGAGACCAAGAACGCAATCTAAAGCATCCCAATTTCATGGATCCCATAAGTACAAACAAAACAAAATAAAACAAAACAAAACAAAACAAACTACCATCCTTCATAGATAGATACCATGTTACAATTGTTGTGACCAAAACTTATTCTCAAAAATCTTAAAGACATTAATCTTTTTACCTAATTTAAAATTTTAATTGTCCTTGTTTTATTGCAATTTATACAACTCATTAGTCAATCCAAACTTTAAATATAACACAAAAGAAGAACATCTACCATAATTGAATTTTGTGAATTGGAGTCCTTCATAGTCTGACATTCCATTTGGGATAACTTGATTGTGAATATGGCCAAAAATATATTAGATTATGTCAATATGTCATTTTCAAATCACTTAAAACAATGTCAGGCAACAAAAAACATTGCACATGTTGCTTTAAAAGTATTTTTAGGACTTTATAGTCATTGGACTAATTTCAAATCTATTTAAATGTTGCCATGATATATCAAAAGCATTATCATATAAATTCACAAATCATTTTCAATGTAAATTTATATTACCACTTTAAAAATGTGTAATTTAAGCACTAGTTCGAATGTTATTAGATGACATTGGCTATATAAAAACAAACACCTAAGCTAAGAAATTATAAAAAAGGTTAGCCATCTTTCAACATAAGGACAATGTCAACCTCTACATATTTTTCTACCAATTGAACAAACACATTTCAATGTGAAACCAATTTTAGTTCATAATGTTAACATTTTGCAAATATTGCATTAATTATTTTTTTTGTTGCATTAGATTGCATGGGATATACAACAAATGTGTACAAACTAAAATATTGGGCCATTTGAGACAAATGGCACTTTGTGAGTGACATTTTGCATCAATCCATGTCAATATTTTCCTCATTATTTTAATTTTGGTTCATTCCAACCTTTTTTTATTGGTGAAACTTATATATATGAAAAATGAAGTGATTTTGAAGGTTTCCAATTTCTAGAAATGAGAAAAAAAACAAAATCAGAAGTTGCCATCTTTTTTTATATAGTTTTTGATGTGTAGCCAAAATATAAAGAAATTTTTAATTTTGTATTCCATATATGGTTTATAGCCAAATTTTCTTAGGGATGATCACCATTTTTTTTACATCTTCCTATTTATCATTGCTAATTTGTGTACAAAACATAATTCGTTACAAAATCAACAATCCATACATTTTTATCATTTTTATACAAAGTTTCAATTTTGACCATTGGACATTCAACCCAACCTAGTTTAAAACATCATGAAATGCAAATGGAAAATTTCATTTTATCCACAATCAAGTAGATATGATAATCACAATAAGGACAATATGAGGTACCATGAGAAACAAAATGAACATTATGATTAGATTGAGGTGCACCAAAGCCAAACACAATTGTTCCTTGTATTGAAATGTTAAACAACTCATTGATTTGTAGTAGGAGGGACCAAAAGACAAGTCAATCCATCAAAACTTTTAAGGTATTTAAAAAGAAAATCATTGTTCAACGAGATCAAAAGGCAACCTTCCAATACAAAGTTTGTAAACTACCTTGCACCACATGCAAGCCAACAAGTTAAAATGGGTATTGAAAGAAGTGAATGTCTCATGAAGCAATAGAATTGTTTGCAAGTCAACCCACTCTAATGAATGTGATGCATGGGTAGAAAGAAAATAAAATTTGATTCACAAAATTTGAAGCAATTAAAAATGGAACAAGTGAGCTCAAGGAAATAGTTTACAAGGAAATAATTGAATACAATATTGATTTGGAGCAAATTGAAATAACCAAGATTGCCTTTGGAATAATCTTAATCAACCATAGTTGTGGCAAAATGGCAAACAAACAAAATATCGTAGAACATTTTCAGGTTCAACATCTCACTACTGACTAATTATTTTATTTTGAGAAATTGATTTCAATAGAAAAAAAATATTTTTAAAAAATTCAACAAAAATTTATTTAAAGTTAAAAATATTCACATGTTCTTCATCACCAATGTTCTGCACAAATGTTTTGCATCACATCACATGTTTTGATCCCAAAACCCCCCCTACATGGAATATTACACTAACCATTAGCATACCATTAAACATTGAAGAATAAGGTTTATTTTTTAGATGTATTGCATACACAAAGTCAAAAAGTGAATTTTTAAAAAAAAACCTTGAAACAAAACAACGCAATCTTCTAAAGGGTTGCACTGTTGTGCCCATAAAAAGTATTGGTAAACAAATATTGGCCTTCAATATACAATAATTTTTTTAATTAGCAAGAAGAGACCTCAATTTTCTAAATTTTGACATTTAAAAAATATATAATTTTTGCTAAACCAAAAAAAGTACTACAATAATTTTTTTAAAAAATCTGTCATCCAATCCCAACACAAAAAAACATGAAAAAGGAATGATAAAAACTAAAAAAAAATCAAAATGATTTTATTGTTTGAACAAATTAAATAATTTGTTAAAAGAGTGCCACTCATAATTAGAAGAGGCAAGTGAGTTATTCAACATCTTAAAAAACTAAAAGATTAAACATGTAAATGGATCACACAACAACACATCTTGGGTTTTACAACCGATTAATAAAACGACTATTTTTTTTTTCACTATAATTATATTTACAAGTTCATGTTAATGATAATGTAGTTGTAAAGGACATTGTAATGCCACATGGTGTTATGGTTTTGTGATTGTAGTTAAAATCACAACTTGATCGTTTTTACACAAATATCAAATTTTCAAAAATGTTTTTTTAATGCATTTTTTATCATCCAAAATTAGGTAATATCAAAATTCCATTGATTCTTGCAACTTTTGGTGAATAATAACAACTTATGGTTGTGTGATGCTGATGTGGCATGCCACACGGCAATGAAATTGACTAGTAGTCGTAACATTTCATGATTTGTGACACTAACTTCACATCATGATTCATGTCATTGATTTGATGAATTAATCTCATTTATTAATTAGTTGAAAATATTGTTGTCCTTTGCAATTAATAATAACTCAGTTTTTCATGTGATGATGACATGGCATGTCGATTTGCAACAAGGTGTCACAAATTTTCATGCAATCCATGATTTTTTGTGACACCATAAGTTTTTGTGTGTCTTGAATTTATGGCACCAATATTTGTCATGGCATGCCATATTTTTTTATGTGCCATGAGGTTTTTCAAGTCATGAATTCACATGCATGTGTATGTGTATTATATAATTTATTATTAATTTATATTATGACTACAATATTAATAGTCATTTTGAAAAAGGTGACACATAACTCCTTGACTTTTTAACTACTTAACACATTAGTTTAGGTTAACATACCTATTAAGTTAACATATGTATGTAGGTTACTTTGTAAAAACCTATTTTGTAATATAGGCTACCTTGTAAGGTACTTCACTAGACATAAAATTTTTATTACATCTAGCATGTTGAAATATACTTAAAATATGTTACCCTACTAATAGGTTAACCTAGGTAGGCTTGCCTAGGTTCCTAGCTTTAGGTTTTTTGTTAGTTAACTTAGGTAGCTTCATTACAAAATATTTTATCAAATTTGTAACCACATCAAGTTTGTGCAACTAAATGCGATTAAATGTGGCATAATTATTTTAGGTTTTTTTTAAAAGCCTAATAATGTTTAAGTTAACCTAGGTTAGGTTAATAAATAGTATAGGTTGACAAATTAGTTCATCTTAAGTCAATTTAAGGAGGTCTAAATCTAGGTTAAATTGGTAGGTTACTAAGTTGACCTAGGTCAACCTAAGGTCGCCAAGGTTAATTCAAGGCTAAAATTTGTGAACTTTATAACTTTGTGTTAAATATAATTATCATAAAAAAATGTGATAATGTAATGGATGAGGACTTGAACCCCAATGTGAATGTGAGGGGTTCAAATCCTCACTCTTACAACCTATGATACCTAAGCCATTTAATAGTTTAATCTAAGTTTTTTGGGTTAGGAGTTCATCATTTGCTTTAACCTAAACCACTTAACGTAGGTTAGATAACCTAGGTTGCTTGACATAGGTAGTTAGTCTAACTAAGTTAAGTTAAGTTGATTTTTGGTTAGGCGAATTATATTAAATTGTCAAGCCTAACTAGGTTAGGTTAAGTTGACTTTTGGTTACCCTAGCTACATGTGTTAAACTAGGTTGACTTTTGGTCATGTGCAATGACTCATAATGTGTTTATAGATTTTTGACACATGTCATCCATCCATCAAGGCATCTTTTGTAACATTTAATTGAATAAAACGACTAAGTTGAGATGACATGCATTACACACATCATACCAAGGTTAATGATGACATAAATTTTCATTATTAAAAAAAAATTAAAGATTTTAATTGTTAAAATGATTGGGTTTTGTAACTAAATGTCCCCTACGATTAAATGGATGAAATGACATGGGTTTAACAACTCACTAATCACTAATCACATATGCTTTTTTTAACTACTATTATCACAACCCTAGCCTTAGGCTCGCTACAAAGGCAAGGGCTTATGAAAGTGCGAGCCAAAAGGGAAGCTCGAGAATCACATTTTATGCTCTCAAAAGTGTGGGAGGGTATAAGGGAATGAACCTCCACATTCCCAAGTGAGCTCCCACTTTGGGAGTTGGAATCCCAATGGACTTCCAAATTTTCAGAGAACGATTGTAGGCGTCAAAACCCATTGGTTCATTATATCATTGGAAAGTTCTTGGAACTTAGATGTCCAGACTCCAAACCACTAAAAGTCGAGAATTGCCTCGATTTCCTTGTGTGAAGGTGGCATGCCACATACCGTTGAAAAGCTCTTGACGAGGGTTACAACTTTGCTTCGATCGGAGGTCTACATACAAAATTATGAGCCTCCAAAGTCGCGAGAGACCCAATTTTAAGAATTTCGGGACTCCCACTTTGGAATCCCGGGACAAAATGACATTTGGGTGCTAATCATGTGGCCAAGCGCAAAGTATAATATAAGGGGGAAGGTGGTGGCTTCCCCCAAGTCCGAGCTTTAGTGAATCTTGTGAGTTCGTGTTTGCCCATGGCTCGTTCGTGCACCAAAAGTGTTTCAACTTTGCATTAATCAACTTATTGTTTGGTTTGTGCAGGTCCATGTGAATAATTAAACAACTTGTCATTCATCCTAATCCCATCCCGGAACTCTAACACACCCCTTTACCCCTAAAGTGCTACAAGCCAAGGAGCGCCCCACAACTCCTTATTCCGTTGTCTTCACCTTTGGGCTTGCAATTGAGTCCATCAAAGAGCTTGGGGGTGCGTCAAGTATGTAGTTGTAAAGGCTAATCGCAAACCCAAAATGTGTTGTTATGATCATTGAATGAATAACTTAATCACAAAAGGACATGTGGATCTTTCAAGCAAAAACCACAATGGTTGTTTTTAACCCTATCTATATATAAACAAAGGTTATAATATTAGTGTAAAAAATACACACAACCTTATATGGTCTATGGAATACACTTGTGCTTAGGTGTGGATTTTTTATTATAATGGGAACCTTGAATTGTTTTGAAAAGTTCTCTCCATGAGTAAATTGGCATTTTAAAATGTAATAACTTCAGAAGATTTTGTGTACAAGTGAAAAGAAATTGTGACAAATAAGATTGTTTAAATCGGTGCTTTGAATTGTTTTAAAAAGTTGCCTTAATGAACTAATATTTAATTTGTTTCATCCATGCAAATTGCAAGGAATTTTTAACAATAATTTGGATTTTTAACACATGCTTCTTTGATTTTGCCAAGGGGACCACAACCATTAACATTATTGTATACAATTTCAACTGTGCAAACTCATCTGCATACTAATAGATAGGTTCTAGCACATTGCTTGTGTTTTTTTTTGGTTATAATTGCAAGCTAGTCCGTTCATACAAATTATACCCTTAGGTCTAGGAATGGGACACTCAAGGTTAATATAATATCATAAAAACCTTTAAGATTTTTTGAAGTGTATTTGGAGGTACACTTACAAAACGTAAAATCTCAAAAGGTATTTTAGAAAAGGGAATGCATTTGCTTATGAGAGTTTTGCTTTCTGAAATGCTTCCACATCATGTTTTTCCTATGATACCGGCCACTTGATAAGGTCTTTGGAGCAAGGGAGTTATGGAAGTAAGTGCCCCTTCACCTCGGGCAAGCGCTTACTTCTAGAACTCCATGCTCCAAGGGTGCTACTCGACACATTTGATATAGCTAAAGGAAGACGCCTTAACCATTTTGAGGAATGGTCACCTGGTGTTAGTGTGAACCATGAGTTCATTTTGTGGGAACTTCATAAGGACATTTCTTATTTGAACTGTTGTAGGTTTGAAGTTTGAACTTGAAACTACAAAACAATGTAGTTTTCATTTGGTCCCATATTTTGAGGAATGTTCACCATGGGTTTAGTGTGAACTACGAGTCCATTATTTGGGAACTTCATGACAACATTTCTTTCCTATTTGAACTTATGTTGGTTTGAACTTGAAGCACAAAAATAATGTAGTTTTCATCCGCTCCCACATTTCAAGGAATGTTCACTAGGGGTTGATGTGAATTACAAGTTCATATTTTAGGGAACTCCATAAGAATATTTCCTATTCTAAACTTTTGTTAGTCTGAACTTGAGAGCACAATATAATGAGGTTTTCATTTGGTCCCGCATTTTGAGTAATGTTCACCAGGGGTTACCTAATGTGAACTATGAGTTCATTTTTTGGGGAACTTCATAAGAACATTTCCTATTTAAAATTTTGTTGATTTGAACTTAAGACTACAAAAAGCAATGTAGTTTTCATTGGGTCCTGCATTTTGAGGAATGTTTACCATGGGGTTAGTGTGAACTATGAGTTCATTATTTGGGAACTTTGGGAGAACATTTCCCTTTGTTTTTTGTTGTGGGGGGGGTGGGGGAAGAGACAAATGGAAAACAATCCATTGCAAAAAGGACAAGAACAAAAACAACAACAAGAAGGTACAAACATTTCCTACCATCATTTCCTTATTTGAACTATTGTTGTTGGTTTGAACTTTGCCATAAGTGGAAGAGGAGCCATTAGACCATGAGAGGTTCACTTGCTTTCATGGGGATCATCAACAAATTTCTGAACAATTCAGCATCTTTGCAGGTTGTATTTTTCCATGTCTACTGTACTACTCAAAAATCTGACTGATTTCCTTTACTGTGCTTAAACAACATGTGACCACCCTCTCTTGATTCATGAGCCAAACTAGATCTTGCTATAAAGCATAGCCTCACTTCAGATGAGAGAGAGAGAGAGAGAGAGAGAGAAAGGGGTTCAGAAATTGATGTCCTTCAAAGACCCTGGCATGTTGCATGAAGCCCCTTTTTTTCACCTTCAAGGAGGGTGCTAAAAGCAAACCTTGAAACTTGTTCAATAAGTTCAACTCCCCCTTGGGGTTGAAACATCAAGAGTATGGGTATGGGCTAACTACTTGCATCATGGGTCAGTTCTAAGTACCCTCCATTTCCAAAGAGATGATGTTGAATTAGTACCCTCTCCGGAAATTACCCTAGTACTATTAATTAGTGGCAGGTGCGCCCACAATTCTATTTTTATTTTAAAAAAGAAGGAGCCATTTGATTGGCCTATCACCAATATTTTTGGAACATTGGGCAAACCATATGGGATAATGCCATAGGGAACCATATGGATCATCTTGGGGTATATGGGAACATTGTGGGAACTTGATGGGAACCCCATAGGGACACCTTAGAAATAATGGGAAAAAATAAAATAAAAATCCCTAAGTGGGGCTTGTCAAACTTTATCATCCTTGCTTCTAATATATAATTTGTCCATATCATTGGTGCTTTTTTTTTGGTGGTATATTAATTGGTTATGGGGGTGGTGTCTAACACTATGCACACTCCCAAAATAGAAGATTGTGTAGCCTTTCCTTCAATCTTGTTATATAGTTTACAATGGTAGAATTGTAGGCAAAGGGGTATGGGATGAAGCGTGGTGCAATTGGGAATAAGCTTGTGGAACATCATTGGGAACGGATGGGAACATGATGGGAATCCAAAATCCAGAATAAATTTGACCCCATGCTTCCACTCAGCCCTCTCACCGTTTACAAGTTATATCCATAGAAGTTGAACTGTGGCCAAGCAATATGGGATAAAACTAAGGTACTATTGGGAACATCTTCAGGAAACACATTGGGAACTTGGGGAACCTGGTGAGAACACATCGGCACCCCCAAAAGCATGCTAAGGCCTTCTCATTGGCTGCATGGAATTTCTATTTCCAAAACTGTTTGTCTACCAATATTTAACCTGGTCAAATATCCCCATTATAAACTGAGGTTACTTCTGTGAGTAGGTAGGTAGGTAAGTAGGTAGGTAGGTACTAAGGTAAAGCCTTAGGAGCAGGGCATTTACCCAATATAAAGCATGTGCAGGGCTCTGAAGGGCCAGAGTGAACCAGACAGAGCCCACCAGTCCACAATGAAGGAAGGATGGTAAATGGTCAGGAAACAGCTTTCTGTTGGGGTTCCAGTTCCCTAGGTTAATAGGGTGATTAGCTCACTTGCTTTTTTTACTACCTTGGTATGTAGGTAGGTAATGTAGGTAGGTACCTAGTACAATCAACCCTTTACCTATCTATCAACCTATCTACCTGCTTACCTAGTAATCACTTATCTTCCTACCTATCTACCTACATATATGACCTACTTCTTAAAGGATGATGGGTTACCAAGGTGAAACCAGATATTAACTCAGTTGAGGTTCATCCACAGCTGAGTCATAATGGACATCTACATTTGACTACATTTTAACTACATTTCTCCAGTCAATATGCAGTCAGACCTGGTGTTAAGTCCCATAGTGTTAAGGCAACTAACATTTCGATAACATTATGTTTTTAAAAATGACTTTACAATAACTAGCACTGACCTAAAAATTAGTTAACCCTGTTTT
>Ga0209611_10003464_pt1 | contig 27325 bp, 25 predicted proteins | sample S1TSphgellanicum_3_FD_187693 | JGI IMG/M metagenome (GOLD analysis project Ga0209611, IMG submission 187693) | Host-associated microbial communities from peat moss isolated from Minnesota, USA - S1T2_Fc - Sphagnum magellanicum MG (SPAdes) (version 2) | ecosystem: Host-associated > Plants > Peat...
TGTTAGGATGTAGGCATTCGAATCCAATTGAAGACTTGACAAAACAATTTGCAAACAATTTCAATCTTTTTCCTTCCAAAGAAAAAAAAGGTTGGAAGTGTAAAACAATGCACGAGGAAAAGAAAATTTGATAGATGGTGTATTGTTAATTGTTTTAAGCAATGAAGAAGTAGAGAATGCAACATCTTCTAACGAAGAAGACAAATATGAAATGCTTGTCATCACAAAGAGGGACATCCAAGAGTTCAAAGAAACACAAATGATGTATTGAATTTGTCCATATTTGAGTTTACCAAACATTGACATCCAAGAATTTAAATCTAGAGCGACAATGATTTGGCAATGCAATAATGCAAGTTTTAGCTAGCCTCCTATTAGCTTTAGATATTGCATGTGGCACTTTCCATTTATTGGACTATTCATACTTGTTTGTGATGTTCTTGCTCACCTTCAATTGGATGCGACACTAACATGTATTATTCTTGGAAGAAGGACTATAAAATTTGAAGTACAAGGGTTGTAAGAATATGCACTAGTATGAATCATTGTATGTCAAGCAACCTCAAAATTTGGAAACAATAAAGTACTTTCTTTGAGCATTGTGTGCAAGAGTGGATAAATCTATAAACACATATTCTTTCACATCATTAGATTATTGCAAGAACTTCCTTATGTTCACTCTTTACACTCTTTACACAAAAGAGAGGAGGATGATGATAACTCAAACAATTGGGAATAGAGTGTTGACAAGGAAGATAAAATGACCTAGACTACCCCTAAACAAATTGAAGTTGATTTTGGATGTTGTTTTTCCATTTGGTTGTGCTAGATTTCAGCTTTAGAAGAAGAATTCAAGTAGTCTTTCTTGATTTTGATGTGGTGTACTACACATCTTAATCCAATTTTCAAAGTTCAATTCTATTCAATCCTCAAATCCTCTCGTTTTGATTCAAGCACATTGTCTCTATGGTTTTTATTTGTGAACAAAGGAACCAGTATCAGGAAAAAATTGTATGGAAATAAAAAAGGGCAACAAGCCAATCAAAAAACTTACATTTTAAATAAATAGTAATATAGTTGAGAATTTTTAAACATTTAAAAAGAATTATTCCCTTGAGTGCAGGAGAGAAGTCATTGGATATTGTTTAAGAAGGAATAAGTGAATCTAAATATAAATAGATTTGGATGTCACGAAAAAATTGAAGAAAAGATTGACTGAAGTCACCAGATTCAAATTTATTATATGCAGTCCTAATCCAAAATCATTGAAAACATATGCACTTTCAGATAATTCAATGTGTTTGAGGCTACAATGCAATGCACACAATAGTGTTCAATCGAAGAATATGTAGGTGTTTTGTTCAATGATTGAAGGTTTTTTTGGTTTGAAGTATTGATTTTATGCGAGCAAGTAACAGAAAAAAGAACGAAATGGAAACTTAAATAGAAATAAAGAAATTTTATCGTTTGTTCTCCACACCTCAATGCACAAACTGAGCTTCATCTCGTTCAATAAAAGACCTAATGAAAATTTTCATCAAAGAGGATGATCAGGGTGTGCAACACTCATAATCAGCAAATGTCGTCTAGAGGGATAAAACCTTAGGGTCTAATTTACGTAAGCCATAATTTATAATCAACATAGGAATGGAGATATGTTTACAAGGCACCCATATGACTTCAATTAAGTGTTGCAATATGAAGAAATGACTCTGACCTCAGCCGAATAATGACTCTGATCAAAATGATACCATCTGGCTTTAGATGATTTCATTCATATTTGGAAATAGACACGTTAAATATTATTGAATTTATTGTTAACCAAGCAAGTCATTCTTGCTGGTGAGTTGTATGAATTGTGATGGCAGGATGCACCCTCTATTGCAGGTAAGTTGTGTGATAGTGGCACAATTGCGATTTGAGAGTAGTGCAATAATGTTCTATGATGGACTTCTTTGCTTCACATATCCGAGAGCCCTAAAGGATTAGACTTATGGGTGTGGCAGATGAGATGGATTTGGGCAAGACCATTCAAGCCATAAATTTCATGATGTGCCTTGGGCATGAGAAGCTCAGCAGCAAGCCGGTTTTTTGGTCATTGCACCCAAGAGCACCCTTCCTGGCTGGGAACAGGTAGGTTTATAGCATACTCTCTGTGTGTCTGTGTTAGTCTTCTATTTCTCTACCCAGACTCAAATTCCTGCACTATTCATTGTCGAGGACCTGACACTATGTGAAGTGCATGTTTTTAGTCAACAGAAAATTGATAATGAAGATGTGGAACTAGTCTCTGCTCAGCATTTTATTCTTGTTTATGTGTGTTCACTATATGGATGACGAATTGGCATTGATTTCATATATTGCAGGAGTTACAGCAGTGGGGTGCAGACCTCAATGCTGTGGTATATGAAGGTGACCAGACTGCACGGGAATATTGATTAGGGAATATTAGTTTTACACAGCAGATGGGATGAAGCCCCATTGTTTGATGTCTTGGTTACATCTTATGACTTGTCAATGCGTGGCAATTCCCGTCTGCAGAAATTTGAGTGGTCCTGCATCATAGGTTAGTTTTTGACTCATGTCAAGTTGTTTTGTGAATCACAAGGATACTTTGTCTTTTGCATAAAGTGCAGGGTTAGGTGTAGCTTTGAGTCCACTAAGCAGGGCTGGTCTTTTTCCAACACCCATTGTAGTTTTGTGAAGGAAATGACAGCTGCGATGTAGCCTGTAGAAGAGGTCAAGAAGAAATATGCTGTGCAAATCCAGAAAAATCTTGGGTATTACAAGACATTTCAGAGAAAGTGTTTCTCACATATATTTCCAACTGTGCTTGCATAAGCTTCACACCCATCTGTAGTCATTCTAGCTCTGTAAGCCACATGTTTGTGTGCACTGGAATAGATGCACTACCTTCCAGATGCATGATGTGGTCTGATTATGCAGTTAGCAATGTGACATTTGACACACAGTATTTGTGGATGCAATGAGCTGCAGTGGATGAAGGCCACCATGTGAAGAATATGCATTCCAAGCTTGGGACCCTGCTTAAAAAAGCAAACAGTGGACTTCAGACTTCTTCTGACTGTACATCTCTCCTTTCAGCTATTTGAGAGTCAATTACTTTTTTTTTGAGTTTGCATCACAAAGAACATGTCATTGTATGGATGCAAACTCATTCTTGTTGTGGCTTTTAGTTTCTGTTTTGCTGGAATGGACAAAATAAGTTTGGGTTCCTGTTTCTTTAAACCTTTGCCACTCTGTTCCCCTCCCACCTCCTCTTTGTTTGCCTATTTCTGGTGTAGAGGGTTTTCCATCTTGTAAATGATGTGCAACTAGTCTCAAGTTTTAACCTATGCCTTTCACCCTGTACAATTCTCACCTGTCTATAGAAGAAGCTATTGAGGAAGGCCCTGAAACTGCCTTTGGGATCTTCAAAATGATTGCTTGAAAGCTTTCTCATTTCAACCAGGGGAGCTTTTTTAAGCTCAGGACACACATAATCTATAATATTGGGTTGCATTTTTTTCCTACTTGTTTGCACTCACTATTGTTTGGAGTTGATGTAAGTCAGTCAGGAGTCATGGCATTTTGTCATGGGTATTCATGATGATGGTGCTGGGTCTGGCACTTTGCGAGTGGTGGCACTCATAAGGTTCATGACTGCATCCCTCAATTTTTTGTGTGGTTACCTTTCAAAGAGTTGTTGTCGAGCTTTTCTTTGCTGCAATCTCAATAGATAAAAGATTCATTCAACTTGTGGCCCACCCTAAATTCTATGTGTGGCTGACAAAAAGTTTTACAGTTTGCACTTTGGGGTGGATGCTTGTGTAGAGGATAGGCTGCCTTGCAAAGGAGTGTCTTCAAACAGGCCTGCATGGTGGCAGACATGGCATGTGGGCAGACATGGCATGTGGGCATAGACTCTGCTGTGGAAGCCAGAAGTATCCTGCTTTTGGTCCCCTTTGTTGAGAAGCTTGCCCGAATCCTGAGGCCCAACATCAAAACCAACTGGTGGAAAATCCAGGTCTGCTGCTCCACCTGTTTGCTTGGACTAGTCCTCCTGCAAATGTCATGTGTTTATTCATTATTGTTAGATCCTCTGTTGTTTTGAGTAGATGAAATGCAATCTTTGTTTGTCTTCTTTTCTGCCCATCTTCCACCTCAGAAGGCTAGTCTGATGTGTGGATTTGCAGGGAGAGCAGGAGTGGTTCAAGTGCTTGGGTTCTGTCAAAAGTAGTGCCGACTTGTATGTGTTGGTAAATGACCTGCTCACAAAAGGAGTTGACTCGACGGAAGCATGACAATTTTTTCCAATCTGCAACACACAATGCGGTGATTTTTGACTCTCTCTAGTATATTGAATGACTCACTTCCCTCATTTTGTTTGTGCTTGCACAATCTTGGGCTGGTGGATCAGATGTTGCAGTAAGATTTCTGCATGAATTGTGATACTATGCTGTTGTGTCACCTGCCTACTGTAGAATGTGGTCCATTTGATGTGAATGCTGATAAGGATTATGCAATTAGCATGTTTGGGAAGAATCCTAAGCTTGCTGCCTTTACCAATCTCCATTTCTATTTAGGATGAGCACATATCTTCTGAGATACCACCCCTTTCTGTTTTACCCTCTCTCTATCCTTGTCCCTGTGAAATCTGTGTGGTTTTTGGCTGCTGGAATCCTGGTTTGTAGTTGATCATAACTCACAATCATTTGTGGTACAGAAGTGAAGCAGAGTCTGTGGGATGAAAGGGGGCAATCAAAAAGGGGAGCCAGAACTTCTCAGAAAACAAAGGGTCAGTTGTATGTAAAAAATGTATCTCACATCAATATGGATAATAGTGATAAGGTGGACTGAGGTGGGATAAAGGGACAGAAGGTGAAGGTTGGCATGGAGAAAGCTGGCCCTGACACTTCTGAGCCTAAGAAAAAGTCCATTCAGCACAGATGGAGGAAGATGGTTATCAGGCCAGGTAAGGACTTTGGGATGGAGGAGGAGAAGAAGGGTAGTGAAGATGCTGCTCAGTTACTTGAGCTAGAAAAACATAGTTCAGACAAGGAAAATTCAGACAAATCAGAACCAAGCAGCTCAGGAGAGGACAGTTGTTTTCAGCGAGGGTTGAAGAAGAAGACCATGTTGAGGAAGATGAGCGAAAACAGGGAAGAATGGAAAGAGGTCCCAATCTCCTGCTCCATCTGATGAGGAAGTTTGTTTGGTGTGCAAAGTAAGAGCACCCACTTGTTTGAAATCTAACATAGGAGAGACAAATGTCTCCTTCAATCTGTACAGTTCTGTTTTTCTCCTTTTTCCAGTAGTGGGTTTCTTGGAGACATGAAGTGCTGATGAGTTGATGATGATGATGATAAGTGCTGGGTGTACTACTCATCTTGATCTCAGCTCCTTGTTACCTTGACCTTAGGTGTTTATCATGTGGCTTTCACAAGCTTTGAAAAGGGATGAGCATGTGATGGTTGGTTGGGTTCTTTGCAGTTTGCAGGTGCAGCAGAAATGATGCTCTTGTGTGATGGGCTGAAGTGTGATGAAGCCTTCCATTCTTTCTGCCTTGCTATTCCTCTTCAAATAATACCTGACGGAGACTGGTTGTGCCCAATGTGTATCCACCAAGGGTCAACGGCAGCTGGCACTAGCAAGCTGAGCAAGAAAAAGTTATCATCTGAATTGTTTCCTCCTACCAAGAGGATTGAGGAAATTCTAGGCAGCTTCTCCCAGTGAATTTGATTGTTTGACATCTTCAAAGGGAAGGAATCTGCAGTATCTCATAAAATGGAGCTCTCTTTCTCACCAACATGATACTTGGGTATGTATGATGCCTGTCATGTAGAGTTCTCTCCCTTGCTACATCATTCACAGTATTGTTGGGATGCGTTGCTACTTCATTCAAAGATTCTGTTGGGATGCTAGTGGTGCCGTATGGCTTCTAACTTTGAGGAAAGCAATGTGTGCAGATTGATGGCTTAGCCCCCCTGTGTTTCATATAAGCCTTTTCATCTTGAAATGTATTAGGGTTTAGGGTTTAGGCAAGGCAGGATCTAAACTTAGGACCCAATTCATGGTTGTAGTGCTTGTTAACCTCTGTATTTGTTGAGTTCCACATGTCACTCCTTATCACAACTCATAGGACTCTTTTCAAATTCATAGGTCCCTGAAGATTGGCTTTTGCATTTTGATCAACAGTGCCTTCCAAGCTATGAGTGAAGGTTGTCATGAGTTTGCCTTCACATTGTTTTGCAGTTCATCAGAGTCTCTTCTGAGAGACATTGTGTGAAAGTTTTTGTACTGGAAACTTCTGCATGCTCCACTTGCGTCAGCAGATGGAGTCTGGGAGGGAGAGGGAAAGAGAGCAGAGATGATCTCCAATTATGCACTGATTGATCTGGCTCAATTGGCACAGTAACTTCTCAATATGGAGCTGAATTTACTGATGAGCGGAGGCCAGAATGGCTAAAGAATGATTGAATAATTGCATGCTGCAAGCAGGATAAAAATGCTGGAATGCCTTAAGCACTAAAATGAAAAGCCACTGAAGTATCTGATGATGACAGAAGTCCACTTGAGTACCTTGTGAAATGGTGTAACCTAGACTACAATGGGTCCACTTTGGAAGAAGAGAGTGGTGACCAAGACATGCTAGATGCCATTCAGACGTTCTCTGAAAGGCATTTGATTGCAAAGAAAAGGGAGCTTTCTGAGCAAATGCTGTGTTGTGTTGTGATTGCAGGAATTGGAAATTGTCTTCTGAGCCCAGTGAGTTGCTTGCAAGTTACAAGATTATGGGTTGTGTTCAAAAAGTATTAGACAGACTCAGAGTTGTGAACCCAAGCTGTGCTTACTCCCTGATCTTGAACTCTGGGTACTTTTGGGTGCGTTGAGAGTTGTTGATCAATTCCCCCTCGCAAGTTTGTGAAATAGCTCAAAAGTCCTCTTTGCTCTTGTGAAGAAGCATTGTGTACAACCATCCATGCCCCAAGCAGAAGAATTCTCAGATCAGCTTCTGAACCATAACTACACTGTCCCCTCGCACAAACACCTACAACAAAACCAAAAGTAATCAATCAGGCCCCCCCAAAAAAACTGCATCAGGAAATTTTGAGCAGCAATATTTCAACCTCTTCTAAATTTCTTTTTCAACTGCCTACAAAATAATTGCTCCCACAAAAAGAACCAGACAATTGAAATTGGAATTTGCCTGATTGAGATGTCGTCGCCGCCGTTCCAACTTGGGGAACAGTTTCAACTCCATCATATCTCTGATGAGACATTCAACTGATTCTCCACATTCTTCTTGCACTGTTTGGTTGCCCAAGTATTCATCTATGCAATTTGCCACTGGTGGACACTGGATTTCTTTGTCTTCTTGTTGGGAGGATCCAATATGGCCCCCCCGTTTCCGTACAAGACGAGGCACCTGGCGTCGCACTGTGAATAGCAAGTGGAGAGCCTCAAAGCCCAAGTCATGGCGAGTACCAGCCTTCTTACTACTGCACCCACAGACTTGACTTTGAATTCATCTAATGAGAGCTTCAGTATTGAAATGCAGGAGAAAGCATTCATGCACATAAATTCAAGCAGAGAGAGAGAGAGGGTTCACCAACGAACCTGTGTACTGTTCATCAACATCTTGCAAAACCTGCAGAAGAAAAAAGATCTAAAACTCAATAGGAGGGGCAAGCAATTGCCTGGATGAGTATGCTCCTCTTGTAAAACCAACCCACGATTCTGGTCTCAACTACTATCATCAAGTAACGTTGGGACTGTTTCACAACTATGATCACCCTGCATCTCTTGCAAGCAAAATCCAGACATCTTACTACTCTGCTAAGATATATGCTATGATAGAGCATTGCAGCACAATGCTACAGTTCTTGCAACTTCCATCAGTACTTCCAGAGAAGGGTGAGAGAGTAGTGAATAGAAATGGAGCCACCACCAGCAGTCCTCTCCCCACTTCCTACTTCTGATCATGAAACTAAGGACCAAATGGTGGGCATGGCAAACAAAAAATTGGTGAAGATGAACTAGTCTCCAAACTCTGGTGGAATTTTTTCTTGTAAAATGCAAAAGGCAAGACAATACCATGTTGAAGTGCTTGTCAACAGCAAGTAGAAATCCCACCAAAGTGCCCCGAATACCATGAGCATGACGGGTCCACACCAGCACACGCCCTCGTTTCTCATAACATTCTACTAGTAATCCCAGGGGGCCATCTTTAAGTTTTTCTGCAGATTTCAAAAACCAACCACCCCCCCTCCCTCCCCCCCGGTCCCACAGCCTTCCTATCAGATAAAGACTTGTGAAGTAGAATGCTAAACATCAGCAATGCAATGTAAAGGAAGGAAGGAAGGAAGGGAGAAACTTGAAAATGATTGATTCCTCACAGAAGGATACACTTCTCCAAGAGGAAGAAGCATGGGAAAAAAATTGAGGTGAAGGATTTACTTCTGCAACAACTACTAGTGGAAAGTTCAAGATAACAAAACCTGGACTGTGCATTGCAGTTTACCTGCCATTGCATCAAGAACCTTGGTCTGTCTTGCCCTCTCTGCTGCCTTCTCCATCTGTAAAGATGTTCGAGCCTGCAAGAACAACCAAGTTTCCTGATGACCAGAGCAGCAAAATTGCACTCAAAGAAGAAGCAGAAGCAGAAGAAGAAGATGGGGTTGACGCTTTAGGGATTGGGGTTCAGAAGAGAAGGAGAAGAAAAAGATGATGTTGATGCTTTAGGGTTTGGGGTTCAGAAGAGAAGGAAAAGAAGAAGACAGTGTCGATGCTTTAGGCTGTGGGGTTCAGAAGAGAAGTAGAATAAAAAGATGGTGTCGATGCTTTTAGGGTTTGGGGTTCAGAAGAGAAATGCAACAACGAAATGCACATTTGACTGTGAATGAGAGTGCACCACGATGGAACAGCATAGGATTTGTTAGACCTTGGCTCGCTGTTGGGCTGCAATCGATTCCTGGGAGCGTGGTTCTCGCACAGGGACACTCACAAATGACTCCGACAGCTCCTGTAACACAAAAAGCAAGAAGCACCCACTCTCCCCCCCACTCCATTTCAAAACCCAAAACTCTTAAGCACTCCTTGTTTTTGGGTGGCGGGAATTCATGGCTGTAATTCATGGGAAATGGGGGTTTGTGATCGATCTTTTTGATGGAACAAAATGCACAATTGCGAAAGCTATTCAAAAGCAAGCAAACAAGCACCCACCCCACCTGGGGCAGGATACTGAGACACTTGTTGAGGTTGTCGAGAGGACGGACACGCGGATTCGGAGGTTGTAATCCCTCGCATCGCAGCGCCTCAAGAGCATCGAACTCCGGCTGCAAAACAACAAACACAAGTTAAGACACAAAACTCCACAAACTTCTCCTTCTCCTTCTTCCCATTCCTCCACAAACTTCTTTATCTTCTACTTGTTCTCCTTCTCCTTCTTACCATTTCTCCACAACAAAGGCAGGCAAGACTTTTTCTTGCACCCAAGAAAAACACACACACACACACACACACACACACCACACCACACCACACACACACATGAACACATGCGCACAGAAACGAAAAGGAAAAACAAAACGAAACCTAATCCCAGGTTTGGGAAACGAAGAAATGGGAGTGAAAGAGAACAGAGAGAAAGTCGAGGGAGGGCGATGATGATGCAGCAGCAGCAACAGCAGCAGCATCCGCCATTATTGTTTTGTTGTTGTTGCTGCTTCCAAACTGCAAGCTCCCATTTCCAGACCAGACAACGAAGCTCCAACAAACTCCAGCACTGCGTGCGCGTGTGTGCGTGCGCGTGTGTTTTTTTGGTGAGTTTTGTTAGCCTTGCCTACCAAGGGAAGGATATTGTGTTTAGGTTTAGGGTTTAGAGTATAGTAGCTTAAGGGGTTTTGGCCCCTAGGTCATAATATTAGGTCTATTTTCTCTTATATGAGGATTTTTGAAAGATGATATTTTGGCTTGTGTTGAAACTCAAGATTAGTTCCATAGTTATAATATCTTGAAGGATTTTGGTTTCTCTTAGAGGATATTTTGAAGATTAATATATTTTTGCATGGTGAATTATTTTTGAGTTTCCATAATTCTTCTTTTGCCTTAAGATAATACTTTCTTAATGTGAATGCCAAAGCCACAATGTGACACACACCCTTGTTTTCTTTTCAAATTTGTGAAGTGGGTGGGTTGAGGATCATGCACTTAGAGGATTTCATCAAATTTGGCTAAAGATTTGAGGGGGAACTAGAAATTATTTGTGATTCCTTGTAATGTGATGACTTGAGCCCATCTTTTTCCCCCCTTAAAACACCCTTTGTACCCATAGCCTAATGTCAATTGCCATGTGGACAAAACAAATCATTAATTTTTTTCAAAAAAATATTTTTTAAAATTAATTTGAAGTTATTATTCTTTCATGATCTACTATTGATATTATCATATAAAGAGCGAAATTATTTAGATTGTAGCCTATGATAAATATGATAATTTTCAAAACCTTTTGGTAGGGTCACACTTGAAGGTAGATTACATTTTAATGTTTGCTTTTACATTTTCATATGATGCTTAACAACATAAAATTTAAGTTAAAAGCACCTTCTAAACTTGATGTTAGGGGTTACATTGTTAGGCAACCAAACATTTAATAACATCATAATTTCTTTTTAAAAAATCTATGCTAAAATTAACATTAACTTCAAATGTTAATTAACAATTTTGATGTCCATTCAAACCTAGGTTAATGCTACCCTAAATTAAGGTATCACATGGTAAATCAACTTATGTTTGTCACAATGGATTTGAATCATGATGATGAATGCTAGTGATTAATGGCCACAATCAAAATTGATTCTTATAATCAAGATTTTGTTATGTAACATTAAATTAAAGAGTCATTTTTGGTCTCTTTACATAGCATTGAATTAAGACCTCAAAACCTAAGCTTTTGGCTAGGTTTTGATGTTGATTATCACAAATATTAACACCACCTACCAACAAGGGTGTCGCATCATTAGCAATGCTACCTAACACTACATATGAAAATGTATTCAAAAATCAAGAAAAATCTAAGATCAACTTACCATTGATTTAACATTAAATATGAATGATATTGTACAAAATCAAATTAACATTAGAGAATCATCAACCTTTTTTTTTTTGCTTTCCATCCACACTTGTGATGTGTCATGGGTAGGTGAGGCAATGCAACAAAAATTCAACCATGCCTCACAATCCAAAGGTACATAGCTTTGTAGTTAACTTGGATAATGATTCATTGTCACCTTCTTTTTGCACACATGTTGTCAAATTTAGAGTTAAAAAGGGTGTATCCTATTTGAGAATGCATAAACTCCATTTCCTCAAGATTTTTTTTTAGTGTGTCTTGAGTTTTCTTGATCTTTGTTGATATATTTTATTTCATTTTTCTTTGCATTTTTTTCCTTGTTTTTTTGTTTCCCTCACATGAATTGTGATTGTCATCTACTCAAATCGTTGGAGCCTTCAATTTTATTGCTTTTATGTTTGCTTTAGGAAAATCGTGATTGTTGTTTGCTATATCTTTCACACAAATCAATAAATTGTCATTTGTTTTTAATGTTTCATGTGAGTTGCAACCAACTTTCTTGTTCTATGTTAATAGTTTGTTGTTCATGCTCTCGATTATTGTTGTTCATGTATGTGTTTTTAGCTAACTTTTTTTTCTCTTGTGTACATGAACATGTTTGGTTTTTGCAATGAAAAATTTAAGGTTTTGTTTTTGTGATTCTCATGATTTTGTTTATAATTTTTTGTTGTACACTTTCAATGTTGTTGTTGATGTAGATTTCCTTTTAGGTTTGAGTTCACTTAATACAACAATGAACAACATTACTATTTTTTTGGTATTATATATTCATCCAATTTGTTATTATATGTGATTATTTGACATTTGCAACAATGTTTTTATTTTTACAACTATTCACCATATTTTTAAATTTGCTATTATTTTTGTGATTATGGTGCAACTATAAAATTACACATCTTTCCATATTGACTAACTTATTGGATTTTTAATTCAAAAATAGGCCTTTATGTTCATTTGATCACAAAATTAGTTATAATTCGGTTATTTTTTATAGTGTGTTTATATATATATTAAGAAAATATATTTAGTTCGTATTCAAAATATATTAAGCATATTTAGCTTGTATTCATGATATATTAAAATATTTAGTTTGTATTCATGGTATGTAATTAGGCATATATTTGTGAATATTATGGGAATATTAAAATAAAAATTCATTTTGATGTTAAATGTTTTGTTTCAAAACACACCATGTTTTTTTAGGTATGATTAAATAATAATCATTAATATGATATAATAATTTTATTTTAAAAATATCAATTATTGATGAATAATTACTAGCAAATAACAAATTAATTAGTATAAACTACAAAATAATTAATGTTAATTAAACACTTCATCATAAATTTTAAATTAATGTTAACCAATATCTAATAATTGATTATTGAGTCAATTATTTCAAAATTTTAAATTCACCAATTGATTAGTTCATTAAAAAATGCAACAATAGTTAGTTAATTAAAACTTATTTCATATTTAATAATATTTTTTTCAATGATATTTTAAATATTAAAAACTAATTAATTAAATTAATATGGAAGAATTAATTAGACTAAATAATTATCTATTAATCTAAATTAATTGGTTTAATTCACATAACACTTCATTAGTTAATTGAAATAATTAATATCAAATAATTAGTTATTTTGTAATTAATTATATGAAGCATCTAACTAACAAACCAAATGAATTAGATTGATTAATTTAAATAATTAATTCAGATATTTTTTAGTTAGTTAATTCAGATAATTAAATATTTGATAACTATCTAAATTTGGATAATTAATGACCAAATAATAAAATTTGGGAATCCAAATCATTAATTTTCTGAATTTAATCTAAATTCATATCATCAATTATCTTGTCATTAATGATCTGAATTAACTACCTAACGAATGATTTGAATTAGACCAATTAATTCAAATAATCAATGTTGATAATTATTTATCAGATATTTAATTCAGATTTTCACTTTCAGATAATTGTTTCAGAAAATTAATTAGCAGAATGAATTATTTAATTGAGAGTGATTAATTTAGATAATTATTTCAAATAATTCAAATTTAGATATAAAAATTAGGTTAATTATGTTGATAATTAATGTAAAACCATGGGTCCAACAACCTTAAAATTATCAAGGAAAAAATTGTTGGATGGAAAGAAAAATAAATAAAATAACAACAACAACATGAAAACACATGAAGGTAAGTCATGTTTTATGTTTGCTTATCATCTAACAATGCATACCATCTTACAACAATTACCATCATGTTGCAACTACCATCTTCTATAGAATTGAAAAAATAACTAAAATGCTTCATCTAGTGATTGCCTACTATCTACAACAATTACCATCCTTTGTAGATTTGAAAAAGACCCACAACCATTTGTAGACCTCATGTAGTTATTATTTATCATTTGTAGTAACATTACCTTCCTTGTAAACTTCAAATCTCATGTCTACTTCTTTGTTGATGCCTTCCAATTGTAGCTATTGTCATGTGGCACAAGGTATTTCCTATTCCAAAAACTACCTTAGAGAGTGGAAACATATGAAAGAAACAAAGAATTAATATGTTAACACAACAAAATTCTATGTAATATTAATATGAACTGCTCTCCCTTCTTTTATCACACTTTAAGTAAAACACACACCAAGAAAAAACATTAAAACCCATACAACCTTTAACCATTCTCAATTATATAAGGACAAATATAAATTTTTCCCATGTTTTCGTTCTTTTTCACACAAGAATGTCGCACACAATCATTTTTCTAATAATTTAATGTTTAATGCCTCATGAATAATGAAAATTAATGATATAATCATCTAATGATAAAAATTTTCATTCTTCCCCCCAAAAAAAAAGGAACCCAAGAAGGATGCTCACCACACAAAGGTTGAATCCTTATCCTTCTAGATTTCCTTATCTTAGTCCCTTCCACACATCCTAGTTAAAGAAAATCCATCCATCCCTTATTCACTTGGACTAATTTGTTTAAATGGCTTCACTTCTTAGTAAATAGAAGATGATAAATAGGATATTTACCACTAGTAATTAAATAGTTACTAAAATGCCCTTCTAAATAAATTGGACTAAGATATTATTTCAAGTAACTAATATTAGTTTATTTTTAAAAAAATCTAGAATTAACTTCTAATTATTCTGCCCTATGAAAATAGTTCATTATATTAATGATACTATTGTAAAAAATTAGTTTCATTCTATAATTCTCATGTGATTATTTAATCCTTTGATAGTAATTACCATCTAATGACGATACTACCATCTTTTAACATCCATGATGTTTAACCAACATAGGACAATTTTTTACCTTTAACAATTAATTATTGGAATTAAATTGATTAAATCAAATAACTATCTTGGATAATCATTTCAGATAATACATGTAAAATAATCAAATAATTACCTACTTAGTTATATATATTTTTTGAAATTAACCCATATGTTTTGTCCATGAATCTGATTTCACAAATGTCATGTTTAGATCATATTTGCAACCATAAATTGGGTGCAATACAACTTATGTAATAGCTTTTAGAACACACATTAGTTTAGGTAACTCCAATGAAAATGTTTATTGTGTGTGATCATACCATGACAAATCCATTATCAACAATTGTTGGAAAATTAGGGCTGATGAACATCACACTACCATTTATTGATGTTTGGATCACCCAAAAGATTCACAATGATAATGCCAAAAAAACTAAAAGATTCAAATTTGGGGTCTTCGACATTATAACGCCTTCAAAATTTGCGTAACATTTTATACTACCTATGGATGGGTAGGTTAACTTTTTGAAAAAACAAAAGACTTTTGTTTTGCTTTTAAATAAGATTTATGATTAAAGATTATTTAATGAAATTCATAATTTTTCTTCTAGATTCGAACACCTTTTCTTTTTTTTTCTTTGCATTTCAAAATGAAATTTTTGCATTTCCAATATTTAGTGGAGGTCGGCCTAAGGGCTGAAAACACAATCTAAAATTTCAGAGCACCACGTGGCCACAAGCACCTTCGCAATTAATCTTTTTGTTCTTGCCGCCTTCCTTTCACAACCCTTAAATTATTGTAACAATCATTAATTACATCGACAATAAAAGGAATTCAATAGCTATCCTTTTTTGGTGTTGTCATAATTACAATAGGTGGTCAAGGTGGGTTCGATTTTTTCTTATTGTCATAATTACAATAAGGGAAGGTTTGGGTATTTTTTCTTGCTGCCATAAGTACAATAGGTGGTGGGATTTATTTATGTTTTCTCCCACATTGCAATGATGAAGAGGAGCAACAATTCATTGACAAATAATGAGATTTTGGCATTTTGGAACTTACTTCAACAAGCAGCCTATCCAAAGGATTACAAGAGGATTGCAACAAATTCAAGCAACTACTATTGTGCTCATTCAATAGATGATAAAATCTCTTAGAAGTAAAAACTAAGTTAAAGTAACACAAAAAAAAAGAAACCCTTTGATTCTATACATGATTCTATACATTTGCAATGTAATGCTCATAACTAATGTATGTGATGTTTGATTTCATGACTACATGATGGATAGAATGGTGGTGGGTCATCATTATCAGTAATAGTTCCAATTGAAGTGCCAAAACAAGCTACAAAGGAAGTACAATAACGCACTTCAACAGCCCAAACTGGTATGTTTCATGAACCATTGGAACAAAACAAACAACCTTCCTTCATGTATATAGATATTTTAAAAATTCATTTGAACTTTTATTTATTCATGATTGTTTCAAAGTTTAGATTTTTTAAGAATTAATATGAGATGTACCCACATCTAATTAATAAAATCAATAATAGGCAATCCGAATTCCAATGAATGTTAATTGGATTTTGGTGTTTCAATTTCCAAAACCAATCACAATATTAAAACACACATTATTTTTAGAATCATCACACACTTTATAGAATTTTGTTTTTTTATAAAAATATGAATTAAAATGCCCTTCACCCACTTTGCATTGTTTATTATATTTATTGAACATCAATTTAAAAGGGTTTTGAAACAAAATGTTGTTTTGTTTCTTCTTGATTATGACCATGCATTGCACATCCAATTTACTTGGTAGAAAAAAGAAAAAAAATGACCCAACAATTGAAAGGGGAAAAATATGAATACCCTTCATAAAATTGGGCATTAAGCCTACTTCCATTTTAGGTCCTAGAAAAGACCAACTAGTTTAGTGGTACATCATATAAAATTTTCAAAAAAATGTTTTGGGCTATAACATTATTTTAAGGGGAGGAGATGAATGTTTCATTCATCTTTTATTTGACTTGCACAATCATACAACAAAAATTATAGAAATAATTGCCAATATTTATTTGATATTTTAAAATTATGTTTGATGAGATAATAAAAAAACAAAACACATCTTTTGAATTATTTGTGCATATATGCATAGCTAGCAAACAAATTATGTTCAAAACACAACATGTATTTGTATATTAATCACAATAGAATAAATCTAAATTAATTTAATATTAAAAAAGGTGCAAGTCACAATCATGTTTTAATCCAATGAACTTGCACTTATAAACTACAACATTATAAACTATCGATGGTTTGGTAGAATTCAAACCCTATATATTATTTGAAAATTTATGTACCTATGTAGGATTGATAATTTTGCATATTAAATTTTGATGTTTTATTTGATGAATTATATATTTTCTATAAAAGTTTTGATTTGCAACAATTTTTGATGGGTCGTTGCATGTTATTGGTATATAGTTTGTGTGTTATGATTGATTTTTTTCATAATAGTTTTAATTGATATACTTAAATATAGAGATGTGAAAAAAAACTAAATGTGAAAATGTGTAATTCATGTTAATCTCATCATGAAATCTATCATTGTTTTTGGAAAATTGAAGCGCATATGTGTATTCCAATTAATAATTCATAATAAATAAAAATTAATTAATCAATATTATGATTCACCTTCATTAGGCTACTTTAACTTAATCTAACTTCAATTAATATTAGATAGCTCAAGGTATTATTAAATGTTAATAATAATATTGATTGCCTCAAAATGTGATTTTTATGACAAAAAAATTGTAATTATTGTTCAAAATAATCATGTATTTTTTTGTAAACTCAAATCCTTGTCATTTTGATGACAATTGTCATAATTGTGAATACATAATTATAATTATAATTGTAATTATATATGATTATATATGATTACATAACTAATGTAATCATATTAAAATAAATTGATCTTGTTTAACCAAGTGAAAATAAAAATAAAATACATCTCAATGTGGTCAAATTTATATTGAAAACCTTATTTAACTTAATTTAACATTATTTTATTTTTTAAAAAATAATTTTAATTTAACCTATTTTAATATAATTTAGTCTGCACCTAGACTAATTTAATCCAATTTTTGTTTAATTTAATTTAGTTTACTTAAAACTAATTTACCTTAAATAATTTACTTTAATTTAAATAATCTTACTTTAACTTAATGTATTTTACTTTAATATATATAACTTAGTTTAACATGGTTTAGCCAAGTGTAACCAATTTTAGCAATTTTAATTTTTTTTAAATTTAAAATTAATTAACTCATTTTAACCTAATTTATTATAGTTTGCCCTAGTTGAGTCAATATATTTTTTAACATTTATTTAACAATTAAATGAAGTTTAGTGAAAATAACATAATTTAGCCAATTTTTTTTCATTAATCAATTTTAATTTTGTTGGAGTCTATTTGCTTTTGTGTCAAATTTTGACAATAAACACTTGCAAAATGCACACTAATTTTAATGACCTTTTGATTTAGCATATAAAAATTGATTTGGAACAACTTGAAATATTAATTACATGCAAAATGCACACACATATTAATCAACATTGGATTTGGCATAATGATGCAAGGTTGACTTTAATAATACGTATTTACAAAATTTATACTTTATTTAATGACCTTGTATTTGACACAAAAAATTGGTTTACAACAACTTGTAATATTATGTACTTGCAAAATTTGCATTTTTTTTTTTTCCGGCCTTGAATTTGGAATAATTTTTTTCTTCATAACCCAATTTGTGATCTTAAATGCTCGCAAAATCCATGTTCAAGTCAGAACATTTAATGAAAAAAATTCTCAAAAAAAAATCGTTTTTTTCCCAAAAAGAAAAATAAAATCTTCAGAAATATTAGTTGAAGAACTTTTAACATTCATAATTTAATATCAATCCGTGCTTTTGCTTTATTTTCATATTTTTACATGTACTTAGTGTTTAGCCAAGGTTAACAATATTGGACATGTTTAAATTTAGATGAAGAATGAACAAGAAAAACAAACTAATGTATTTATATTAATCTCAAAAATGAATTACAATAAAAATGTTTTGTTAAATTTTTATATAGCAATGGAGCATAAATAAAAACCTTTTACTTGAAATATTCATTAGAATGTGAAAACATCTTTAATAAAATGTTAAGAAAAATGTTTACAATGTACATTGTGATTAAAAAATAGTGAATCATGAAGTTTCATTGAATTCTGAAAATGGTATATTGTACATTCCATCTATAATTGGTAGGTAATTATGGTGTAAATACAAAAAAATCACCTTGTAACATAAGGTTTCATCTTGGTGAAGTTTTAAAAATGAATCATTAATCCTTTTTAATGAATGGTGTAAACTTACATAATTAACATATTTTATTTTTATTTTTTAATATATTATGATGAAAAAATAAAAAGATTTCATGTGCATATGATAAAAGAACCTCACCATTACCAAGTGGATCAAATGTTTTGAAACTTACATTGAAATTTTTTTGCAAGGCATTACAAATCAAAAAAAGGAATTTTACGCGATGAAACCAATGATTCAAGAATAATATTGAAATAACTTTGATTGACCTTAATTTAGGTAGTATCTATAATTCATGTAAAATTTGAATTGAATTAATATTTAAATATGACATCAATTTATAAATGATACAAATTAAACATGAATTTGAAGGATTTTATTGCATTAAAAGTTTTCTCATTCATGTTTACATATTTGGACTCATGGGTCCATGATTTCAATTTAATCAATATGGAAAACAAAATCCTAATTTTTGCTTGACAAAATATAAAGCTTCAAGGAGAATCAAAATGAATCCAACACATTCCAATCTAAAGATGGGTTTTATACCATAATTGATCATTGTATGTTCTCAACAACTCATCTTGACTTCTTTAGGTTCTTAACTTCTTTAGGTTCTTAAAACCAAACATGAAATATTAAGTGAAAGATGTTTTCAATTTCAATTAAATAATATATTGAAGCTAATATTACGTATAATGATACTCACATTTCATCTAATGTCATTTGTGAAATAGCAAAGAATGTTGTCATCACAAACACAAGCTCTTAATGTAACCATTTTTAACACTTGCATTACATTCATTGGTCTTCAATTCCATGAACTATGTCACCAATCTTTCATTTCCAAATTATTCGACATTATTTTGGTTTTGGTGTCCCACTAATCGTTGAATATGGATCCATTTTGTTTCATGTACTTAGATGAAGATATAATGTCCAAGTTATCATTTGTTATGTTATTATTTGTTGTATCATGTTTTTGGACGACATCTTTCTAATTGTGTATTTTAACTTATATTAAATTCATTTTTGTGAGTTACTACTATTCAATGTGAAGGTCAAATTGTTTTGTGGATCTATGTCCCATTATCGTTGCGAAAGATCGTAAATTGGATTTGATGGGTTTTCGAGATTTTGGACAAATGATGAAGAGGCTTGTGCAAACATGGGCACAATGCAATACTAAAGCTTGTGTGACCCTACTGAACATGGACACTAAGTGATTAGGATGTCCTTTGAAAAATTCTCATTTCCGCCATGGATATTGTCTTGAGAGGATGCATTTTTTTGCCATCCATGTCTACATGCATTGGCATACAGAGACTTGGGTTCCAAAGTAGCTTATCTTAGTCTTGAATCAATTGCATCTATCTGGTTTTGAAGGTGGGTTCAAACCTGACAGTTTAGAGTATTGCACATGAGTCATTCTCGAGGTGTTGCAGCAACACTTCAGCTTTCCCATTTGTTTGGCATCAGCAAAACCCTCAGTACCTTCCACCCAAAACCCAACTCCACCTTGATAGTACTTCTTCATTCAGCAGAGATCTGAATGCATTTCAAGCATTGATTTCCATTGCAAATGATGTGCTGCTGCAACTGCTTCTTTTGCTACTGTTTCTGCTTGAAGCATCAGCAAAACCCTCAGTAGCTTCCACCCAAAACCCAACTCCACCTTGATAGCACTTCTTCATTCAGCAGAGATCTGAATGCATTTCACACATGGAATTCCATTGCAAATGATGTGCTGCAACTGCTCCTTTTGCTACTGTTTCTGCTTGAAGCATCAGCAAAACCCTCGGTACTTTCCAACCAAACCCAACTCTACCTTGATAGTACTTCTTCATTCAGCAGAGATCTGAATGCATTTCACGAATGGATTTCCATTACAAATGATGTGCTGCATTTGCTTCTTTTGCTACTGTTTCTGCTTGAAGTCTGATCCACTCCTCTGAAAACAAGACCCAACACATCGCCAGATGCAAGGGCTAAAGCAGCGTGGCCAAATGAGGAAGCCTTATTGGGTTGAAGCCAATCTTGTAAACTTTGCAAAAAGTATACGTGCACAGAATAATGAGGACCCATGAGAATTGTCTTGACCTGTGGCACCTCACTAGTTGTTGTATTGTGGACATTGCTAAATGAGTGTGACAACATGCATTCAACAAAAGCAAGAGAGTGAGCATAATATGTACCAGACGGAGAGGCAATCATGTTGATCTCGCCAGTCAGCTGCAGATCGTATGACAATGCAGACCTTAAAACTTTTGTTGATTTGGTCAGAATCAATAAAGCCTGCTTGCAACTGGAAAGTCTAGCAATAGTTGGGATCTCTTCACAAAGTTAAACCCAGCTTCTATAAGGTAAATCTGGAACTTTCAGTGTGCATGAAATCTTCATAAGTCTGTCTTGATGTGTTTTGTAAGCGGGGAAGAATCATGATCTGCACAGATCAGATCTGCTGCAGTGACGACCTCCATATTTCTCTCTCTCCTTTCTGTGGTTTTAGAAGATCTCTGGAGAGGAAAGTTAGGGTTCGGGTTTGGCATGCGAGTGATGCGGGAACTATGCAAGAAGATGCGGTCAGAGACAGTGTTGATTGGGAAGGAGAGAAAACTTGGTGACAGAGGAGGAGGAGGAGGAGGAGGAGGAGGGGATGTTAGTGCAGCGAAACGGAGAAGGATAGGGACTCCATCAGAACCTAAAGTGTCTGCCACTTTTTGCCACCATTGCTGCTGCTGATGCTATTGCCGGAGGGTCTCCAGCAGGAGTCAATTTTGTCTTGGTGACTACTGATGTCTCCACTGATGTGCCTGAACCAATGCCTGTGAAACAGCAGCAAAACATGCTGAATTGAGCATCTTATGGAGAAGAAGACACTTTGATCGGAATACCTGTAACTAGTCTGGAGGAAATCTCTTTTACAAAATTTTGGCAACCTCTGTATTATATTCAGCATGCTGGCAATTTTGAAAAGAAGCACACACATCACTCAGATCTCCAAGAGATGCTGATGATTGTGTGTAACTGATTACTAAGTTTTGCGATAGCAGCAGACAGTCACAAGCTTATGGTGAGCTTTTCTCAGGAGTGGCTCTATTGCTTACTGAGGTTTTTTGGTGTCACCAGGACTCAGAGTAAGAGAGCTATGGACATTGGCACCACACAGAAGCCACCCAGGATAGCAGCAGTTATTGATTTTCCTCTTTAGAGTTGTGGTAGTTTTGTCAGCTGTGACATGCATGCAGATTTATGCCTTCGAAAGAGGAACTCCAGCATCCATCATTCAGAGCTTCAATCAAGTTTGGAGTATTGTGATGAGCTGCAAATTGAGGATTGAAGTTCAAAGTCTGTGCAGAGTTGTTAGTTCTTCCAAGTTTTGCATGTTGGTCCTAGCAGGGATTGATCATGATATAGACACTGAGAAGTGGAGATGACCATGGTTCACGACACAGACATGACCACTAAAAGGGATTACTCATTATTTTGGAGTCTATGTCTTTTTCCAAGATTGTTGAAGTCCATGATTTTGTTGTGTTTTCTTCCATTGACGAAAGCCTTCATGTCTTAACTTCACATAAATATGCCTTCAAATTTCTGAAGCTTCTTTGTACCCAATGATTTGGCAAAGATATCAACAACCTAATCACTGGTTATCTTCTACCTTCTAAGCTCAGTTCATTAGATTTTTTCTCGGAATTTTTTCCAGCACAAAGTACCAAAACCCAGGGCATTACAGAATCACATATGCAGAAATAAATGTAAAGATGCTCAGTTGTGTAACCTTGGTGCGGTCCTTTGAAACTGCCTAGAGAGAATCTTCATTAGACAAAGAATTGCCTGCCACACATGTACTATAGCTTGTTACATTGTCAAAGCCAAAACCTCTGATTCTTCAAGTTATCAACAACATGAGAACACAGGAGAAGAAGGAAACTCTGAAGTTGAATGAGCACCATTGCCATTGCATGCCATCTATGGTTGTCTTTGAGGATATTTACTCTACCTGCCCCATGAATGTATATACTCTACTCTGGCATGAATGTATATACTCTGGCCCCATGAATGTATAGACTCTTGTGCCATGCCCACAAATAGAGCACACTTTGGTTGGCTGCAACCTCTTCTCTGCTGCCAGGCTCTGTCCATTTCCAAACAGCCCATCCCAAGCTAAGTAAGTCAACAATAAACAAACCTGCAAAACTCGCTTCTTGACATAGTGAGTTTCAAAAGCAAAAGTTTTCCAAAAATCAAGCTTGACAGAGTTAAAGAAAACAGAATTTGTACAAAAAAGATACAGGAATAGAGAACACACTGCAGCAGCATCTATAGTTGCAGGTCAATTTGTATCAAGAGAACTCGGAAAATTTCCCAGATAGCATCATCAGAAAACAACACACACCGAAATGAAAAGGAACATGCAAGAAATGATGCTGCAGAGACAGAAAGCAAGTAAAGACTTGTGAGAGAGTCAGTCTCAGCTGGAAATTGGGAGACTCATCACAATTGTGCCATTCTCACCCAGAAACACAATTGCAAAAAACCCAAAAAAAATATCATTCTGGCCTCAAAAAGGATTCAACTTTTGACATGGAACCACAAAATTCATAAGGAATGAATGCAAAAGGCATCGATCGCACACTACTAACATGATGTGTCCATGTACATTTGTGACCATGAATGCATTGCGGAAAGTGGATGGGTAGTCATGATGGGTTGATGATTCTTGCATACAACACACCATGGAAGACTTGCAAAAAACTGGAGAGAATCATAGCCTAAACTCCCAAATAACACTATGCCAAAAGCATGGATATATGATTACATCCATGACCATTACATGCTATTCATTTATATATATGTGACATACATGATTATATGACTATGTAATTGAATATGACTCATCACATTATATACATGGCATATACAATTATGAACATGTGAATAATCAATTTGATGACTATGATTTTCTTAAATATCATTTTAAAGATAATTATTATAATTATAATAAATTAATGTGTAATTAAATTTCAAAATAAATGATTTAAAAATTACTACCACCTACACAAATTTAATTTTGAATGCCATGCTTATAATCATAAACGTGATGTCGTATGTCAAAACTCTAAAATTGTTTTTCTTTTTCACACATCTTCTTAAAAATGAAATAAATCAACACATCTTTCAAAGAGTTCTAAAAATAATACATGATTAAATTTGACATAATATATTCAAATATTTAGTTCTAATGTATTAAATTTGGACCATAAATTCAACAATGTGTTTAATTCCAAAGGCAATGTAATATTAAAATAGAAATTAAAGGCATGTCATATATATATATATATATAAAATGAAATATTAATGAATTATTTTAATTAATAAATGAATTATAAAATTTCAAATTTATATCATAATCCAAAATTAATCATGTAATTTCACATGTCTTTATTTTTTAAATTACATTTTAAATTTATGTAATGTCAAAACTAGAGACATATCATAAATTTAGATGTTTATCGCACATGTAAAAATTAAATATTTTTTAATGCATATATGTTATGTTTATGATATTTACACACACCAATATATATTTTGTTGCTAAATTTGGAAAAAAAATTCTTTTGGATTTTTACTTGTCAAAATAAAAAATTGTCCATGGATGGTCTTGTTAATTGTATGCCTTTTCCTCTCAAAAAAATTCTCCATAATAATTCCTTTTAGTAGTGCATTTGAACACAAATAAAAATAAGATGGGACCCTTAATTCAATAATAGATGAATTGTTTAATATTGAATAAACTCTCATGTTGTAGTTATGTGTTGATCTTTGTGCCATTGGCCCAAATATATTACACTTCTTGTAAGCTCACTCATCCCAATACTATTATGGTTAAAGTTGGCTTAATATCAAAGTTCTTATGAAAAAATCAAAAAAGAAAAAAAACATCTATCTTAATATATAAATATTATGAGATTAAAAAAAATTATTGTCAAGGCTTTAAAGGATATAACTTAAGAAAAAATTTATGAAGAGATTTTAAAACAAGCCTTTTAGTCTATCATAAACTCAACTTTTCAAAAGAACCCAATTATGAAAAAAAAATTTTGAAATGCAAAATTGAACACTTTAATTTTAATACCATTTGCTTTCTCAATTTGAAAATTGTGAAACCAAAATAATTGCACACTACCTTGTTGAGGGCCCTTTGACAATACCATTTCTAGTGTAGAAAGGTGTTTCATAATTTGCCCAAAGGTCAAGGCATGGTCACAAACAAAACAAAACATCTCATCTATTTTTAGTACATTGAAAAATGATCAAAATTAAAACCTAATTATTCCTCAACCAAAGGGGTCAACGGAACATGTCATATGACTTGAACATGTATTGTCATGTACTCCCAATAACGACTAGAAGGTGATTGATTGTGCATGCTACATGTTGTTACACACGATTGCATGACTTCATTTTTGAGACATAGTTGCAAATTATTGTAGTCAAAAATGTTATGTTTGGATGGAAGGAAGGTTGTTTGGGCACATGTGGCCATTGAAATGAAGTTGATGCTCTTAAAGGATATTGGGAGGGATCCTTGTTTGTGGGTTTCAATCCCATGTGGGTTGTTAAAGGACCTTGGACCTAAAGGTGTCCAAACACTTGGGAAAATGACGAGCCAAATGCCGAAAGACAATGCAAGAATATGGAAGAGGGGGGAAGACATCATATTAGGTCGGATGGGTTTTGCACAAAACAATGTATCAAGATTTCAAAGGCCATTTAAACTAGTGTTTTTAAAGGAAGTTTTTAGTGTAGCCTAAACAACAATCATCAATAGGAAGATGTAGAGAAAACGACAATCATCCCTAGGAAGATTTAACCAATTATGTTTGTCAACCAAATATGAAATAAAATTAAAAAAATAGAAATCTAATATTCATGGCTATAGATATAAAAACCAAATGTAAAAATTTGGCAATTTTCACTATTTTGTGATTGAAACCTCTCAAAATCACTTTTAAAAAAATAAAATCTTATCGGAAAAAAAATTCCAATTTAAAAAACACTAAAAAAAAACCTAAACCTAACCTAGAAATGATAATATGCATATTTCACATGTCTTCTAATACATAATGTTTGACAAGGAATGACACGAGTAAAAGGGAACCATTGGAAGTCCCAATATTATGATATTATTTAGAGAGGGGTTAACCAATGTCAAGGTAACAAAGTCTATAAGTAGGCCAAATGGGGAAAATGTGACACATTAGTGAGGTTGGATGGAGAGACATATCTAATGATGTTGGGTTAAGCATGGATTATGGATTAATGGGACCACACATGGACTCTCTAAGATGTGAGTATTATTCACAATGGTTGAAAATACACACACACAAAAAAAAGGTCAACTATAGATAATTATGCCCTAAAATGTGAATTAACACAAATTACAACCTACCTGAGACAATCACCTTGGTAGGCATGGATGATAGGATCAACAAACGATTTCACCATCATCATTATTGTACGATTATAATATATATACATATATTCAATGCATAAAATGTGTGAACAAAGGGGATGAGTTTATGAAATTCATGATATATATATATATATATAAAATTCATCAAATTAAAAATGTTTTCCATGTTAATTTGGAGAATTACTTACTTAAATGGGGGAAAGTTAAAAATGCATCAACAACTTTGAACAACTACTTCTCCTTTTGTCACCATTTGAAATTGGTGAGGGGGAGAAATGCATTTCAAAACAATATCAAAGTTGAAAGCTTAAAGTTGATGAGACAATACAACATTTCCCTTGCAAACAAAACAAACCCCACCAAAGGACTTGACCATGGTTTAACAACAAACCATTTCAAGGACATGGACAATGTGATGATAAATCTACTCATGTGCAATGGGAGAACAAAGTTGAAACAATTGCAAGAATAATTCCATTGGGATTAGAATAATTTCTTAAATGTTTGAGCCAGTATTTTCTTGCTCTAGATTTTTGAGAGAACCTCTTGCCCCGGTTACAATTTATTTTCACTTAATTTGATAGAGAGCCTTTGATTCCAACCCAAGGAATTTTTTAATTTGATAAAGCTTTGGCTTTGGTTATGAGCTTAGTTTTTCACACTTTTTAGACTCTCGGTTTTCATTTTTTTCAAACTAAATCCTGATTGTGTCTAATTCCAAACCAGATCCAGTTCTATGTACTTATGCATAGCCTACAATTTTATTTTATTTTTTCTAGTTACTAGCACCGTACAACCAATAAAAAGTGGTCACCTATATCAAATACGTGCCTAAATTGAAAGTAATAATAATAAAAATGAAAAGTTAAAGCATGCTCCAAAAGGTTGCAACTACATGCCTAACAGCCCCCCCTTCCCCACACACCCCCCCCAATTTATCATTAAAAAACTGTATACCTGAAACTTCTTCACAAATTAAGATGTCTAACCACACCCAAAAAGAAAAGAAAAAAAAGAAAAAAACAAAAAAAAAAAA
>Ga0209611_10003465_pt1 | contig 27316 bp, 7 predicted proteins | sample S1TSphgellanicum_3_FD_187693 | JGI IMG/M metagenome (GOLD analysis project Ga0209611, IMG submission 187693) | Host-associated microbial communities from peat moss isolated from Minnesota, USA - S1T2_Fc - Sphagnum magellanicum MG (SPAdes) (version 2) | ecosystem: Host-associated > Plants > Peat...
AAAAAAAATTTAAAAAAAAAAAAAAAAACCTTTTGTAAGTTGAAAAGCTTATTTTTCTTCTTGTTAATTTTTCATTATTCCTTTTCCTTTGCATTTCAAATATGATTAAATGACTTTTTAAAATAATTATGATTATTTATATTATTATGATTATTTTAATATTATTACCTAGCTTAAATTAGTAATTAACTTAAGATGTTCATGTACTTGCAGGTTAATTAATGTAGCCTATTTACCATAAATATTTAAACATAAATAATAATAATAATAATATAAATAATCATCATAATACTATTATGGTACAAAATAGTAATAATAATTTAAAAATTAATAATAATAATACTCTATAATATTATTCCTATTAATACTAAATAATAATAATATATTTGATTTTAATAATTTTAGTTGCTTTTATTGCCTATAATATTTAAGTAATAATAATATCATGTTATTTAATTTTGAATCATTCTTTATGTTTCATAGAATTCATATATTTTTTTAAAAGTCCAAATTAAATAAAATCAAAAAGTTCTACTTGGAAAAAATATATTTCAATATATTTGACAAATAAAATTGAAATTTTATAATAAATTTTTTAATGATGGTTAATTTAACCTAATTTTATTTAACATAATTTAGTTTAACTATAATTAATTTACCCAACTTAATTTAGCCATGGTTAGTTTTAATTTAATTTAATTTAACTTAATATATTTTATCCATGATTAGTTTATCCAAACTTAATTTAGCCATGATTAATTTTAGAGTAATTTAATTTAGCTTAATTCACTTTAACTATAATTAATTTAACCTAATTTAATTTAGCCATGGTTAGTTTAAATTAGTTTAATGTCACATAACTTAGTTTAGCCATAATTAGTTGAGTGTAATTGAATTTAACCATGGTTATTTTAGCCACAATTAGTTTAGCCTAACTTAATTTAACCATGGTTAATTTAGCCTAATTTGTTTTAACTCAAATTAGTTTAGTCATAATTAATTTAGCTTATTTTAATTTAGCCATGGTTAGTTTAGCCAGATTTAATTAACTTAATTTAGTCTAGCCATAATTTTTTTAAATAATTTTTTTAACCTAATTTTATTTGACCATAATTAATTTAGTCTAACCTAATCTAACCATGGCGAGTTTAGCTTAATTTAGTTTAGTTATAATGATTTTAGCTTAACTTAATTTAGCCATGGTTAGTTTAACCAAATTTAATTTAACCATAATTAATTTATCATAACTTAATTTAGCCATGGTTAGTTTAACCTAATTTAATTTAAATTAAATTAATTTAACCATAATTAATTTATCGTAATTTAATTTAGCCATGGTTAGTTTAACCTAATTTAATTTAACCATTATTAATTTATTATGACTTAATTTAGCCATGGATAGTTTAGGCTAGCCTTAATTAGCATGGGTTTAACATGAGTTACAAATGACATAATTTTTACTAATGTGAAGTAGGTTCCTAAATTAATCCTAGGTTTTTTATAGGTTAATATAGGTTGTTGTAAAACAATTTAGGCTACATGTGGGATACCATAGGCTAAATTCATAAGCTAGTCTTAAAGTATTATAAATTATCAGTTATTATAGTTAAATTACCATAAACTATGTTTTAAAGTTAGTCCTAGGCTATTCTTAAGGTATTGTAGGCTACTATAGGTTATGTTTAAAGCACCATAGGTTAGTCTTAAGCTACTATAAATAGGATTTTTTAAAAAATTAGGCTAATCCACCTTAAGTTATATTTAATTATTTTACAACATGTTATTCTTAGTTACTCTAAGTTATTCAATCCCAAGCTACTGAAAGTTATTCCACCTTAGATTTTTTTTGTAATTATAAGTTATCCAGGCCTAGGCCATTCAAAGTATTATCGATAATACTACATTATTCCACCTTAAATTATTTTCAATTATTCTAAATTATTCTACCATAAATTATTATGGGCTATTATAACCTATGTTATTCTCGGTTGTTTTAAACTCTTCCAACTTAATATATTTAAAACTATTCTACCCTAGGTTATTTTCAATTATTTTAAATTATTCCACCTTAGATTATTTTAGGTTGTGTTACCCTAAGTTATTTTTTGTTATTTTAAATTATTCTACCAGACATTATTATTAATTATTATAGTTTTTGTGGTAAACTAATATACCTTATGTTATTCAAGCTTATGGTTAAATATCCTTAAATATTTAAAGGTAAAATAATTAAATAATATGTTATAATTAATAATTTAAAATATTATAATAACCTCAAATGAAGTAAAGCTTTAAATTGCTCTGAACAATTTAAAATGGAGTAACTTAAAATAGTGCGAAACAACCTATAATAACCTTTGATGAAATAACATAATGTAAAGTAACCTAGAATCTAAAATAAGTTAGGTTGGAATAATTTTAAACATCTAAAAACAATGCAATGTAAAATAATTTAAGGTGGAATATCGTTAATTAAAAAAAAACCTAAAGTAGAATATCCTAAAATAACTTAAGGTGAAAAAACTTATAATAGTTGAAAACATATTAGAATATTTTAAGGTGCAATATATTATAATATTTAAAATATCTTAAAATAACTCTGGATGCATTAACCTATAATAGCCCATGGTACAATAACTTATAATAGCCAAAGGTATAATAATCTAAAATAGCCTAAGGTAAAATAGTTTAAGGTAAACGTCGAATATAATAATAAATAATAAACTACAATATAACCTAGGGTATTTAAATCAATATAAAATAAACCTTATTTATTTTATTGAACTATTAAAATTAGAAATGAATTGTGTCAACTAATAATGAAACATGATGATTACATAATGACCTCATAATGACATAATTTTAGCCAAGGTCAAATAATTGAAGTGTGGTGAACCTTACTTTTAAGTTCCCATAATGATTTAAGCTAATGAAATACACCCCACTTTTGCACTAACACAAAATTAGTCCATTGCATCATTTTTCAGCTAAACATACTTGATTTCCATAACATCCACTAAATGGATAGCCAAGTAATGAACTTGATCCTTCATATTTTCATGCATGTAATGGGGACAATCTTTTGAATAGAAAGAGGTGGAATCAATCCCATGTTGGGCACTATTGAATGGTTTGGATTTAACATGTCTTTTAAACTTTCTTGGGCACTAGTGCCTACGACAACCCATAAGACCTTGCAAATGTGCCTTTGACAAATGTGGGATGTAAGAACATCAACACTTTCAAGGCATGTTTATAAATTTCACATCATTATGAAAAAATGGGTTTTGTAATTAGGATTGCAACTAGATTTTTGAGTTGGGAACACTTGTGACTCATGGTAGTTCTATGACATGATTACTATGTTGTAGTGGTTGCACTAAACACCCCATGGTCATATACAATATTATGTATTATTAAACATATGTGCGTTCAGATGTAACTAATTGTCTAGGTTAGTTTCTTGCACAAATACCCATAAACAAATGGAATTCCAATGTGAGTTTTCATTTGTCTAATAATGGATGAAGTTTGTTTATGTCTTTGTAACTTGCTCACAACTACTTTACTATTACTTGTCCATGTCAATTTATCATGCAAATGTCATGGATGAACATTATATTACATGACCTTTCATTCATCCATTGATGAATGAAATTTGTTCATGTCCATTGCAAGTAACTTGCAACTAATGCATTATTGAATTGTGTTATCTTGCAACTATTGGATTTTGCTGATGGTGTTATGTTACAATTTGAATTTCCTAATGTATTTTTAAATTGCAACTTATCAATTAGTTGAATTATTTTACAATTAATGTCCATTTATAGGTAGTATTATTTGTCCACACTAGAATTTGTAATGATAATTTTACATCATTAAACACATTACATAAGTCCATTGCATAAATAATGACAAACATTTTGCTTGAATAACAATACAATTGTATGTATTAATATTCAATGTTGAAAAATACAACTCATATGAACATTTTTGGTTATCCATATATGGTCCCTTCCAATGGTATGCACTTTATTTACATATTTAATGTCCAACTAAATTTATTGTTATCAAATATCCTATTTAATATTTATTATTATATAATGTTAAGAGGGCCACAAGGTTGCCACAAAAGTTGGGTTATATTTTGATTATTGCCAATTTGAAATGATGTTTGCACATCAATGTAATAATAACCTTATTGCAATGCAAAAAATAGTCTAATGTTCATATTCTAAATTTAAGTATGAATCTTTTGCAACTATAATCCAACTAATAAGCAATATACATTCAAATTGTAATTAATAAATAATGTACATATAGTTTACAACTATAATGCAAATAACAAGCAACATACATAATGTCATAATTGACTTAACATTCAAATAAAAAACACATCATAGCAATATAATGGTTAAATTACAAGTTCTACATATACAAACAACTATCTAAATAAAAATAAAAATTTCATAATTAAAAAAAGAAGTATAGTGGTCTTGAATTTTTCACATGTAGGTGTGTAGACTTACTTTTACTTTCATTGTTTTAGCATAAAAGTTTATTGAATTTTGAATGTATCGAGATGTGCATCATCAAATTTTATAATCAATAATTCATTTTAGTCATATAAAATTTAACAACCTAAATGTTTAATATTCATGCAAGTAGTTGAAAGTTAATTGTATATTAGTTGTAACGGACATTTAGTTGCATGGTAGTCTAGTCCTAGTAGACACAATTTCTCATAATTCAAGCTAGAAGATATTGAAATTTATCATGGAGGATCTATACATGTACAAAACAATGACATCTGTAACACAATATATTCATTGCTTCAATCTCATTTACAAACAACCATTCAAATTCAAAATAAAGTGTCATAAGAAAAATTGGAGTACATTGGTTTTGAATATTTTCACATGTAGATGTAAACGTACCTTCACATTTGTTGGACTTAGCACAATAGTAGATTGAACTTGAATGCTTTGGGACACGCAATATCAAAATTCATAATCAATATTTCATTTTAGTTGTATAAAAACTAACAACTTAACAACAAAATATTATTATGCATAGGAAAAATGAATGATATTGCAAATGCACAAACACCATGAGTGTCAAATTTGAATTTTCTACTCATTACACCCAATAACTAAAAGTTCTTATAATTTCACACAATCATCAAGAATAAGATTTTGATGGTTTCAATCAATTAATTAATAATAATAATAATTTAGACAAAGAAATGAACAACAAAAAAAAGTCTTAACTTCACGTTATTTAAATGAAAATGAAATGAAAAAAATTGCACATAATATATGTTTTGGTTACTTCATAAAAAACCAAAAAAGTAAAATTAAAAGGAATAACCATTTCCTCATTCATCATTTATATTTTTTTGACATTAAGCACAAGTGCATAATAACCATAGATGTAAAAACCTATAACCAAATGTCACATGGCTTTGCATATCTTGTGCAAATTTGAAACTTGAAATCTATATGTATAGTTGAAATTTAGTTGTACACTAATTGCAATGGACCTCCAATTGCATGGTAATTGATAATTAATTACAAAGGAATTGAAAGTTTTAAATTTAATGGATGGTGGCAATGCATACATGTGGCATGATTATATGCGTCAATGACATGCATTAGTTGCAAGGTAGATGCTAGTTTAATGCTACATTTATGGTAATTATATGGTGGTTGCCATTCCCAAAGTTTTCATGCAAATTGTTCACAAATTCAAAATATGGTTGACCGCAATTGTATATATGGTTGTTTTACATCTGTATTAAGCTCCATCTTGTAATTAACATGCAACTACAATAAAACTCTATGAATTTTTGACATGGCATTTTATTTTGTAATTCCCCATTTTATATGGAAATGTAATTGTAACATAATTGCACATTAATTGTTCTTGGACACTTAGTGGCAAGGTATTGAAGTTTCCATGGACACAATTCATGTTGAACATGAAGGCAATTACATGATGCCCATTGAGAAGTTGGGTTGTGGATAATATATTGAATGTGTGGTCATTTGGAAAAGGTTACAAATGTTAGTTGCCCATCATACTTCAATAATGTAACATTATTGTCAACAATGTTTTATGGCTTCAAATATAGCCTTTTAATAAGCTCGTGAATGCATTGGTCCATGTGATGACCAACCATCTTACTTTTCTCAACTTTTAATTGAAAATTTAATGTCTTATAATACCTTTCAATTGTTGCATTAGTATCTTGCCCAACATATGGCAAAATTTGTACCTAACCATCACACTTACAATTTTTAAACAAGTATATTTCCTCCGTATAATTCCAAATGCATTTGTTGTAAGGTATTTGAGGGTCAAAGATCTCAACTCGCTCATGGCCCATGTTTTAATACCAACTCCAAATGGACCCACCTTATCATACATAATGTTGCCCACCCTTACAACACCTTGACACATAGCTCTAGGCTTTTTAATCTTAATGCATGCTTGCATTTGGCATATTCTCTTCACATGTCATGTGTGAAGGAAGATGGTTGTGTGAGGCCATATATTTCTATAAAAAGGCAAAGACACGTGAAGGTGTAATGGGAAAGTTAAGCCATGGATTGGACAAGGAACATGACATACAATAAAAATAACATTAGTCTCAAAAACATTAATTAAATCTAATTCTAGATAATGCTTATGGGGGATTACTTGAAACTATTTATATTTCCTTTTATATAATCAATATGAAAACATTGGATAGCCAATTTGGACTATTTTGGTGAATGTGATCATTTAAAACACACATCCATGGTGTTAAAATCTTTTTTTTGACAAAAATGTGATGCAATATGCAACCAAAATGCTATTGTGGCACTCATTAAACATCATCATTGTGTAAAATAATAATAAAATCACAACAAGGTAAAGGTAGAAATTAGTTTGTGCAACATCTGCAATTGAAACGGTGAAGGACAATCAAACACAAAACATGTTTCACTACATGTAAGGATTTGAAGCACTTTGTTTTTGTTGGTGCCAAATGTGGCATCAATAACAACAATCCTTTGGTGCCCATGTATAATCATCATCTCCTTTTGCATTGGGTTTGGATTCCCACAACGAAAGGCATAGTCCTATTGATGAACCTTCTATTTCATGGTCAAATCCTCAGTAGTAAAACACATAATGTGGATTTTGTTGGACATGCATATGCACACTTTTTGCATCATTTTTGTGTAGTTGGTATGCTTCTTGGGCTAATTATCCTAATAGGAATTGAACATCTTGTTAAATGAAGAAAATGTCCTTCCTCAATTCAATGAACCATTCATGATGTCCTTGGCTTGGAATTTGTGTTTGGCCATTATCTAGGACATTAAACGCCCAAGCCTCAACCATTCAATAACAAAAATCCTTCATATCTTGTGGCAAATGTGTTAAGAAATCAAACCTGTCCAACTTTAGGTCCCCATGAACATGTCGATTATTTGCTCACAATTTTTTGTTGGATGAAACACACTTTAGATATGTATTTTAGAAAAAATAGGGTATTCATTATGAAGTTAGCTTTAATGCAATCCCTTTTGATGGAGCTTCTAATTTCTTATTTGAATCCCTTCGTCCCTTGTCATTTTACTTGTAACATTATACTTTTTGGGCTACAAATTATGCTAGTAAATACTATCTTTGACAATGTTGGTGAAGTCATTGGGACCATATTGACATTGGTACCTATGAAAAGTAATTAATAATTGGGTATAAGCATGTTAAAGTAGGTCAAAAAAATATCATGAGAATGTAGGAAAACAAAATTGTCAACTTTGGAAGTTAAAAAGTAGGACACTTTCTTTGAAAATTAATGTTTAAATTACATGAGCATATGTAGTATGACATGAAAAAGTTTTTAAAAGCTTAAGATGTTGCGTTTACATTTTTTCCTACCTACTTTCATTCACTTTTTTTGATTTGGTGTTGTCCCATTTTGCACAAAGTAAACATAAAGTATAATCATGATATTTCATGGTAATTTACAACTTGGTAAAAGGCCCAAAATTCAAAAGTGCAAAATCTACTTTTCACTTACTTTTACTTTTTGAACAAGAATCACCGATTGGCCTACTTTAGCATGTTTGCATGCCCACTTGCACAATCAATGTTTCATCATGTATAAGTAAAACATGTGTGTATGTACAATGTAGGCATAAAATTAAAACCAAAAAAATATATAGGATGATAAACCTAGAGAATTCAATATCACTTTTGATTCAAGGCTCTTGTAGTGTTTCACTAACATTACATTTTCAACAAACAAATTGACACTTCCCACAAAGTATGGTCTTTTCACCACTTATAAAGCAAGCACTCAAATTGTGGGATGAATACAACTTCAACAAGGCAAGCCTTTTGTTGTGCCCATGTGTGTTAGATAACCACATCCCAAAGGAGGTTCCAACAATCAAATGACTCCATTTGGTGGGGTTTGAAAACATTGTTGTATTGTAAGAAGGTCAAGGGCATGGATGTCCCATGGAGATTTGAGGCCACTATATATGGAACTTGGATCCAAGAATTTTTGCATTGCCAATTTAATTACAATCAATATTTGTATGTTTTGTAAATAATTCATGTAACTTTCAAAAACTAAAGCTTTGACATAATGTTTATTTACTCATATTACGGATTCAGTGAAAAATCAATCTTGTATTAGGCAATGATATTTGAAGGAAACATTTAATGCAAAGGTGGTTATATACAAAATACTATAACATTAAACTAAAGAAAATTGATGAAATGTTAATTACGCCCAAGTAAACATACCCTTAAAACATTGAAATTTCCAGCAAGCAATAAAACATAATGGTATTGGTTGATATTAAAAGAATCTAAAATGAAATTAAAATGGATGCAAAACTTAAACTTGGTAATGTATTCCTTGAGAGAAGGATCTTGGTTTGAAATGCCAAATATTTATTGGGAAGATCTTTTTTATTATATTGCCAAGCTTTCACATTTGTTGTTAAATCATGATGATGCAAAGAGTTAGCATCATTGTTACATGACATTAGAACATTGAAACCTTAATACAACACTAAACAACAATTCTAGTGATTTTAAAAACAACAATTTTTCGTAGTTGGTTAAAAAAATTGGTAGCTTGATATCAAGAAAAATGTCATGCAAATCAACATCTTTAAGTTCATAGGCAAATAATTGTATGCATTCAACAAAATATGAACTTGATACAAGGTTCATGTCTACAACTTTGTGTATACAAATATATGGTAGGAAAAGTTGAAGAAAATGTCCTTTAAAGCTTCACCAATAGATAAATAAATAAATAAATAAAAATTTAAAAATAAATATATTATTTGGAGCTCCCATCAAGTGTGCATTGAACCACCTTTCAAAACTTCCTTGAAGCTTTGATTAAATGTGTAGAAAAACCTCCCATTTGTGAATTTGTGAAGCTTACACCAATTGTTCATGAAGCCTTTCATCAATTGTGTTTCAAAGATGCATTGAAGGCTAAAGTGAAGTTGAGGTGGACACTACGAATAATAACCCTAATTTCCAATAGGGAATTGTTCAATCTAAAAACTATTTACAGGATCCATGCATTACATTTGAAACATTAATAGTCAACATTGATCTTTTGTTATTGTTTTAAAATGAGACATGGTGGGTGAGAAATTTGAAATAGTGATGACCACTTGAACCCTAATTTTTGCACTATTGAATGGGACACTCAAAGGTTTCTTAAACTAACTAAATTGAAAGCAGTTTTTATTTATGGCAATTGATCACCAAATTTCAACTTGAATTTTTTTAATAAAAATTTTGTGAAATTTTTCTTTGTTTAAAAAAATTGCCATTTTTATAAAATAATTTTTTTTTGGGGGACAAAATTTCAGTAAATATAAACATGCCAGTTATGTTCAATACTTGTAGTGTTTCAACAGCCATGCCACCGTGGATGGATGCATGATGACACGACGGTCAAGACAACCCATGCATGAATAATTTAAGCCCATTTGCCATATACATGTATATAGAAGAAAGCAACTATGCCATCAAAAAGTTAAAAAACACTGAGACAATAATGGACATTGAAATGACCAAAGTTATGCAATGATTTAACCCTTTTTCTTTAACCCTTTTTTACTTTCATGTGCTCCCATTTTGTCAAGGGCAGCAACCCATTATTGAATGGGCCAAAAGGGTTGTCTAAAGCAGGCACCCAAGGTAAAGAACCTTGACCCACACAAAGTTCAAAAAATGTTTGTCCCAGAGACCAAATCCGAGGAAGTACCACGTTTACCGCCACTTTCACTGGTGTCTGACCCTACTCTGCTTCACTTTAGTGCAATCTCCTACCTTTTCCTTTTGGAGTTTCTGTCCCCTTTTGGTCTCCAACATCTTTTGCCAAAATGATGATGATGATGATCAGTGGGACAGACTTTTTGGCAAAAGAACCAAATGAATAGCAATCAATACATCAATGCCCATGAGATTGGCATTTGGTGATTTTTTCTTTTTTGGTTCTAAATTTAGCCAAATTGGCTACTAGGTAGGTATTCTTTTTCTAAATGGTTATGAAAATGTGGCTTTTTCGGGTTTTTTAGTCGCCAAATTTTGACCTTTGTAAAAAATAAATTAAATCACCAGGTTTCTCTATTGGGTTCTGGTATGTAGCCAAAAAATGTGAAGGATGCTTTTTTTTAAAATTTTAAAATTCACATCTTGTTTATAACCAAATTTGGCTAAAATGTCTTATGCATGATCGCCATTTCAGGTACATCACAAAACCCCTGAGCACATGTGAACTTACCAAGAAAAAATGGCACCCAATGAAAATTTCAAAGGTACAAAAATTGTACAAATCTGAATCAGTGGACAATTTCAAGTTTGGCGGGGATCACAAAGTACACGTGTTTTTTAGCTCCTGTTTTATTTGCTCACAGGCTTTAGAAAGGTATGCTAAGCATGTTGTCAAACGCAAGGGACACATGCTTCTTGACTAAAATTTCATCTTGCAAAAAATGCATAGAGGACACATGTTGTTGCATAGAGGACTACTAATAGCAAACCACCTGGACTATTCATTATGATGGGCCAACCAGAAACACTCAGCAGCAGTTAGATCATATTTATTATACTCTTTTCTGCAGGTGCACGGTGTTGCTGCGCCTTTCACCAGCCACGGCAACGTGTGCAATTATGGTGAGCCAAAACCATTTTCCTGAGTCAAACCGGCATATGTTGGATTTTGTTCATCCAATTTTACTATGCAGGATCATGTACTGAGCACCGTTGGAGATGCTCTTAGTCCCTCCTCTATTCAAAAGCTTTAATGAAGGTAAGTCGGCCTCCACATACAATAAAAAATATTAGGTATTTGTTTATGTATTTCTAATTGCCCTTTGTGCTGGTCATAATTGTTTTGGGTTTGCTGCTATTTCATTTTTCCCCTATTTTTCCCTCTTATGCTGATGGAAAATTTTTGTGCATTTTTTCCACATGGAAGAGGAGGAGTTGTTTGCTTGCACCATTTGCTTATTAGTAGTATAACTGGTGCCAGTTGAATAGTTGTATCCTTGTGTATTTTTCATCTCTTCCACACATTGCAGTTAGTGCACCTCCATTGCTAGCTGATTTGTGGTAAATGATGCCTTTTAAATTTTGGAGCACCTTCTAAGTATGGTTATTTAGAATGAGTGGGAATGAATGGTATAGCCTATGGGTTCAAGGAAACAAAGATTTAGAATTAAACTTTATAATCGTTCCGAGGAAATTAAGTTTTAGACCTTTGGTTAGGTATAATCCCATCCTTTTTTTTGGTGAATACCTTTAACTTGAAGGTATCATTTAATCAAGTATGATCCAAGTGTCATATACCCTTGTATTAAAAGTGGGGAGATAAAAAGTCAAATATTAAGGAAAAAAACAATTTCTTAAGCATGTCTAATGAAATTGTCATTAGAATCACATGTACATATGCTCTTAGTGGTTCATTGTATTTGAAATAATATCATTCAAATTACCACATTCAAATTTAATGACAAATGTTTGTCCCTCCCCTATCAATAAACAATAAATATGGGACAATATACATCAAAGGAGAACATAAGTGCCACAAGTAGACCAATCAATGTGATCGGCTAATCAATATCAAACAATTTCTAGCCAATCATTATGGTCAATCAACAAGAAGAAATCATTTCTTTTCCAAGGTGTTTTATAGGTTTTAAACCATTTTCACATCCATATGGGATTGACTTCATCCAAAATTTGTAGTACAAACCATTTTATTACAACTTTATTTTTTGGGGTCATAGAATGGCTTAAATCAAATTTCTAACAACCTCGTTTCCCATCAAACATTGATGTTAAAAAAATCAAAATCAAATTATATATGAAATTACTTTTCAATAATCAAATATCAATGGTGGCAAATTTTATTTTTTCATTACAGAAAGCACATTATAAAAAATAAAACACAAAGTGAAAAAGATTTGGTGATAAAAAACACATTTTCATATTCAAGCCCTCAAATCATCTTTTGCTCCATCATTGTTTTACACATTTCCAATATCTAGCTAGCGCGCACACACACACACACAAAATATGTATAACATGAAATGGAAACATTTATAAAACACAAAAATCACATTTTTCAACTTTCTGTGGTTTGTTGTGTGCTACTACATCAATGTTCAACATTATTGAAACTAACCAAGTCACATACAAAAAAATTAAAAATGTGGTTGACATTTGATTTTGATTTTGATTGTGTTTTGGTCGATTTAGATTCATGTGGTGTTTGCAAGTGGTTATATTCTATATGTCAAAGATGAAATTCTAGAGTCCACCTTTTGAATATGATCCAACAAACATGAAATAGCTACAACCTTGTTAACATTAAACTAAGATCCAACAACTCAATAACTAACTACATGAAATAATACATCATATGAAAAATACTCGACAAGCCTTCTTAGTTATTTTCATGCATAATTAGTCAATCACATAATGAGCTCAAAAATATTTAGGCACAACAAAGTGAAACATTTGCAAAATACAAAAAAATTTGTTTTTATATTCAAGCCTTTCAATCATCTTTTGTTCCATCGTCTTCTAATGCATGCTTCCAATATTTCACCCAAAAATATCGACATCATTTGATTTTTTAAAACTTGACAAAATTAGACAAAATTATTGGAAACTCCAAGTGCATTTAGATTTTTTAAACTTTATGGTTGAAGGGCATGTAATATTGACCCACTTTAAACATTTATTAAATCAAATAAGAAATCAACATATAATTCCACATTATGAAATTAAATAATTCCTTTTGTAATTAATATAGTATGACCAATTTTGAAATATAAATAAATAAAATAAATAATGAAATTCAACACATGTGAAATTAATATCTAACTACAAAATTTCTAATTAATTTCATTAAATTATTCTATTTTAATTTGTAGCCCAAACTATTTAAGTAAATCCAATGTCAATATGTCATAATACAATTCCTTTAATATCATTATAATGTCATTGATGACAATGTCCATAAATCATGTTTGTCCAACATTTAGACAAATTTTTTCATGTTTGTTATCAAGTTTTGTTATTAAAAAAACTAAATAATAGTTTTTTTTTAAAGAAATCTAACCATATGTGTAGATGTAATCATGTATGTCATGGTATAAGTGATGGGCCCCGATCAATTATGGGGTCATGTAGTCATATGTGTCACATACGATTACAAACATAGTCATCGATATAATCATAGATCCATGTTTTTGGTGTAGACATGTATTTTGGACATGTACAACTATTAATATGAACAATTTCAACAAATGTATGGGCATCCAAATTTTTTAGAATTGGACAACATGGATAATGTGTTTGATATATGATGACACATCAATCCAACATGTTGCAAGGTTAAACACTATTTTTTTCCAAATACCTTACCTACCATTGAAGTTTGACATTAAATAATTCCCAAAAAGGAAGGCTGAAAGTAGTCTAAATTGTTATTTTTGGAATATTGGAGAATTGAATTACTATGATTGACAAACTTTAACGATTGTCCCTAGCACTAGTTTGTTATTAATGATTAAAATTTTCATAGTCACCTTCTATACTTATTGTTGAAGGCTACAAGGTTTTTTTAATTAAAAAATCAAATTTGAATGAAAACTACCAATTGTTAATGCTTTAATACAACATTCCATTTAGTACATGCAATGAAATCATATGCAAGCTACAAGCTTGCAATATAAGCACACTTGGTCCCTAACAAAGTTTGAAATGCATGTTGTATTCACCACAATTTGTGCTGGACTTCTAATAAGTTTTGAAAAACAATCAATTATTATCTTTCAATGCTAACATTGTTTGCAACTTATGTTATTGAAAAATATTATTGAAACTAAAGCATTAACACATGTGAGCATGGTGGACATGCACACCAACATAGAAAGCATGCCCCCTTGTATATATAATACCCATGTAACATTCTTAGCTAAATAAGTTGTGAGAACTCACAAACTAAGAAAGTAACATGTCATGTTAAGGTGAACCACTTTTAGGTAGTGGGTGTGATTGCAATTATTACATGTTGTATGTATTAAGATTTTTCAATAGGGATTCATTTTTTAGATTATAGACTTGAATATGTACATATGCAATTAATTGTTAATGCAAAATAATTAAAATTACAAATGCTACGGACTTTTGAAGTTGAAATTATAAGTGTTACATAACTAAAATTTAAGCTAGTGAACTTTGATTAAGGTTAGTAGTTGGATCTTAAACTTGTTAGGTATTTGATTTCACTTATAAAATATAATGAAAAAAAATATTGAAAAGCTTTGCATCATATCATATGAAAATATTGAGTTATCAACTTTTTGTTTGGGGCAAAAATCAAATGGTTTTTCAAAAGTCAATAACATATTGAAAATGATGTGGTTCATTTTGGGATTTTTCACACATGGCTTGCTATATGACCTTTGCATGTGTTCATATTCCAATTGGATAAAAAAATTAAATTAATAATTTTGGTATCTCGTGAATTGTGTCACACTATGACCCAATGTAAAACAATCACCAAAATGGATTTTAAATGATTTTTTTCTTGTTACTTTTTGGGCTACCTTAACTTGCATACACCCCAAAGAATAAGATCATTGTTTAAGCCTTCACTATCATTCATACCTTCAACAAAAGAATTGTCTAAACAAGTAGTAAATGTAATCAACCTACAAGAGGTTTTATTGCCAAGTTGGGTGTTTCCATGGTATAGTGTATACACTTTGTGTCAAAACTAGAAGTACATAAAGTATAAAAAGTCATAACTCGCTTTGAATTCATTTTTAAATCACACATAATCGATTTGGGCCTTTCGAACAAAACCAATTGTATAAATCATGAATATGCAATTGATTCATACTTTTATTTTTATGTAATTGTACATCGATAATTTGGTAAATTTTATTTAAAACACCTTGTTTAACAACAATTTACCATTTTTTGGAATTAAAAATTTTCATTTCATATTTGTAGAAAGATAAAAACAACATTAAACCCAATTACATCTTTAATGGGAGAACATTTTACAATTTAAAAAGATCATAAGATTATCAATGTTATTATAATGTAATGTACTATCAAACATTTATTTATTGTTTAATATTTAAACATCATAATTTTAAGACAAATTGAAAGTTTTCATGGAAAAGATTGTTCATTATGTTTTTCTTTGTATATGAAAAATTTCATGGACAAATATTTATTAAAATCAATATTTTAAAATCCTTTTGTTAATTTATAATCTTTGTTACAAACTTTTGCAAGTTAAGAATGTACTCCAATCAACAATTGAATTGGTCAAATGTGCATCAATTTCACAACATAATGAAAGTATGGGATGTTATCCACCATTAATTGCACATTTCAACCACAAAATCTTCTCCAAATATCTTGGAACCACACATAAAATGTGATGTAAAGAAAATTGTCAAATTGTGACAAGTTTTTGTGTACATTATACCATGAAAATGCCTAGGTCATAGTTTATAATATTCATGTTGTATAAATTGATGTTTTTTTTAGTAATGAGGATAGGAACGTTGACTTTTGATTCCTTAAAACATTGTCTCAATGAAGAAAAGCTTGAGAGGACAAAAATGAAACCATGTTACAAGGAGTTGGTACACAAAAAAATGACTTTTTACCTCCAATCTCAAACATTATAACAAAGCATATTATATGGGTGTGTTCACAAAGTCCAACATCTACATTCATTATAATAAATCTTTTTTTTTGCAACCAATAAAGTTGCAATTGCATCCAACAATAAGCAACTATTTGTGATCCTTTTGGTGATTACATTTGATTCCTAACATATTTGTGATTAGATTGTGACTAGTTGTGTCTTCATTATTCCAATGGGATGAATTTTACTATTATCCTCATTCACAAACAATAATTTATATCACATTAATTGTAGCTAAAACCATTTTTTTTTCACAATCATGATGTGGACCTAAAGCCCCTGAAGGTATAACAAGGTTTACTAAGGGTTTAAAGGTATATATACTTAATGGTACATTAGGATTTTTCCCTTTTAGAGGTACGTTAAGGATCTATTTATTTACCTATTTACCTATCTAGACCTATTTAATTTACATACTTACGTAATTACCTTATGTATTTACTTATGTACCTAACTAGCTAGCCTACATACTTACTTACCTAACCTAACCATGCATGTAGGTAGGTATGTAGGAAAACTATGCTAGCTCCATAGGCAAGTAACTAAATAATAGGTAATAAGCAAGTAGGTAGGTTAGGTCGATAAGTAGTAGGTGGTAGGTAATAATTTCAACTAATATAGGTTAGGAAAGGTAGGTTAAGTGGTGGGTAGTAGGTAGGTAGGCTAATTTGTAGGATATGGGATAACGAATTGTTGTATGGGATATGTGATAAGAATGTTGTATTTTTTTTCCTTCCTAAAAGTTTATCCCATATCTTTTGTCCTCCCCTTTCCAATTTGTAAATGATATAACTACATGCACTAAACATATTCAAAAAACACAAAAAACATTTGAAAAAAAAATGTCATTTGAGATGAGTTAATAAAAAAGGTTTGACTACATAAAAGGTTAACCCAAAAAAGGTTTTAAAACTTGGAGTTACCTGCCTAGCCTAAATTCACATATAATATTTTCCACATACTTAACATAGGCTTACTTAGCTTAAACCTACATAGCTTAGGCCTACCTAGCTTGGACCTACCTATCTACCTACCTAGGCCTCCTTACTTTAAGTTTACTTACTTACTTACCTAAGTAGGCCTATCTATTTGCCTATACCTACCTATTTAAATTTGGTGTTTCAAATTTTTGCAAACATGCCATGTGTTAACTACCATATGGTCAACAATATAGTCATAAGTAGTTGTAGTTTCATGCCAACGTGGCAAGGGGTATATGAATGGTGAATAGATGAAAACATATTTATTAAACATATATTGCATCATTGTGAATTTTGTTGACATCATGGTGATGCAACATTTGTGATTACACTTTTGTAACCAATGGAACTTTAAATTTTGGTGTCATTGGCAATTACTTTATAATTGTAAATTAAAGTTGAAAAATGTCAAATTTCATTTAATGATTGTTGTTGTGGTGTTTTGTGAAAATGAATTGTAGTAGAATGATATTGTTTATGAGATCTTGGTAAGGAAAGCATTAAAGCTTCTCCAATAAAAGCCACAAAAGTGGCTAAAACATGTATTTAGTTAATGTTGAACTAAATTGTTAATTGAAGACATTTTTAACTTAGTGGTTAGGACTAAATTTTCTATTGAATTTGAGGCAAAACATTGGAAACATCTATTTGTTGGAGCATCTAGCAAGACAAAATATTATTAATATCTATTGTTACATCATATGGCCCCCAAATCAAACAAAATCTTCAAAATTTCAATTTCCAAATGGTCATTTGTAAAGTCTAGACTTTTCAAAAGTCCGGAATTAACTAAATACATGATTTAACATACCACTTTGTAAATGAACAAGTCACACCATAATTCAATGAAAGCCAATTTGCCCCAGCAAAGATGTTGAATGGTTGAGGTTTGAAAATCCCACAAAAGGGAATTGATGTTTTTGGTTAGTTAGCCAAAATTTGTTGACTACAAGTTGATTTTTCACAATTGGTTAGTCACTCTTACTGACCCACTTGTAGGTTTTGGTTACTAACTAAAAATATAACATGTAAGCTTTAATGCTCATGGGTTGGGGAGACGCAAAATGTTATAGTTAAAATTGAATGTTAAAACTTGTAATAGGTGACACTTTTCTTCCTACCAATGGAGATGTTCTTAGACTTTACGAGGTTGGATAATCCAAGTCAAATATGATTTTTTTTGAATTTTTTTGGTCACAAGATAATGTAACAATACAAAAACTTGAGGATTGAAATGTAACATTGCAACATAGATGCTAAACATATTTAGTCCAACAATTTATTCATGTTCAACACATGAATAATTTACTCAAATATAAAAGGTTGTCCAAAGTATTATGAAGGCAACATAAAAGACTATTTTTATGACACATTCTAAGGGAAAAAAATGGTAAAGTAGATAACTTTCTATTATGTGTCACCAACAAATTAAAGTAATCATAAAAAAAACTTTAATGCATGAAAAGTAAAATTATTAATTTATTCAACGATTAATACAAGGACAATCTTTCACTTTATGATTCAAATATTGAAGAAACACATCTTTAAGTTATTTAAGTATATATTTTAATGCATCTATTCAAGCATGAGTTTTTGGTATGATAAAAATGGGTTTCAAGTAGATGGAATATTGATTTTTCCTACTTCAAATTAATGGAGGCTTAGAAGATACTTGTGCAAATTTTCAAATTGTGCATATTATAATCATTATATATCAAATTTCTAATGTAAAAGTAGCCTTGAACCCCATATCGACCAATCAATTTCAAACCTACTTGTAACTTATTTTCATTATATTAAAGTTTTTTGAATTTTGTATTCAGCTTACTAGAAATTCAATGGAGGAGTTTCATTACATTGATATGTACACAATTTTAAGATTATATATTTTCTTATGTTTATGTTAAACATTGTTTCATTTTTAAATTGGATTTTGAGTGGACTATTTTTTTTGTGGTTTACTTTAGTATGCTAGCTTATATTGATCTTACAATTTTATATTAAATAGTTTAGGTTCTCACTCAAGATATAAACCAATTGTTGAACTAAAGCCTTTAAGATTATGAGCTAAGTTTTTTTTCAATATTGCAAATTTGATTTTAATTAAAAGCTTGGGTAATCATTAGTTTGAATGTATGTTCAAATTTGATTTTTTCACTATTAAAATTGCCTTATTACATACAAAATTATGAGTTCAATATCTTGCAATGATCAAATAAACTATCATTTCCCAACTATTTATTTGTATTTTATACAATATTTTATAAGTTAATAAAACCTATGTCTATTGTGAATTTGAATTTTCAACCATTGGCACCAACTCACAAGGGTTGGAATTCAATTCATGATGTCAAATTGGACCCAATTAGCGAATAAAAATGTTGCACAATATAGGTACACAAATTCAACTCCCATGTACTTTTGAAGTTGTCCCAAGGAAAGCATTTCAAACCTTGTCCTCAATTGGTTTATGAGTCATTCATTTCTCTATATGATTCCTTGTAACAAGATCGTAACATATAATATCATAATCCAAATTGTTTCATTTCATTGGAAATAATATACATATGTTGTGATCAACATGATTTCCATGTGACATAGGCATTGTTGTTGGAGATAAATGTTTATTTACTTTCTCACCAAATGTGAACACTTATTGTTAGCATTACAAGGAGGTGTAGCCAAGTTTATTTCATATTTTACTAAAATTTGAGTAAATTTAGACAAATTTACTTTGGTGAAAATGGCCATGAACCCTTAGTGAATGACGACCAATGATTATGGACAAGTGAATACACTAATAGTTAATTGATTATTAGTTAATTCAATAATAATTAATCAAATTTACTAATAAGGTTAATTCATTGGGTTACTTCCTAGTTGGTATCTAGGCTAGGTTAGATGATTAAAAACCTAAATTAAACTAAGATAGGCAACTAAAAACCTAAATTAAACTACCTAGGTTGAGTTAAAAACCTAGACTAACTTAGTTTATAGGACAATAAACTATAATGGAAGTTCTTAGAAGTTTCAAACAAAATCTTCAGAAATATGCTTAGAAAAGTTTCAAAAAATCCATGAAAAATAAAATAAATAAATAAATAAATAAATAAATAAATAAATATATATATATATATATATTTAGAAGCTCAAAAAAAATCATTGAAGAATATGCTTGGAAGTTTTTAGAAAATTTCAAAAAAAATCATGAAAAATATGTTTAGATTTTTTTAAAAAGATGTATAATTAGCGAAAACTTTTAGATTTTTTAAAAAAATTTAAAATGTAAAATTTCCCCAAAAAAATTTGGTGAATAAAAAAAAAGAAGTGATAGTCAAAATAGATAGTAAGTGGAAGTTTTTAGAAGATATAATCAATGAAAGTTTTTATAAGGTTATAAACTTATAGAAGGCTTAGTTGGCAAAACTTTCCAAAAAGTTGATGTTATTTTAGAAGATTCCATTAGTTAGTATAAAAAGAGGTTTGAAAGGCACCACCATTCAATTGTGATCTTTGTAGTTATAGTTATCTCATGTTTAGCTTACATCATGCCTTGTTCAAACAATAAAATCGTTTAATTTTTGTTCATTATCAAGTTCCTTGGTTATTAAGTTTTTTTAATTTTTTCCAAATTGTGTTTATGTCTTGTCCTCAACAGAGGCTACCATAAATTAAGTTCCTATGTTAGTCCTAAGCTATTTGTAGGTTACCTAGGCTATTTGTAAGCTAGTGTAGGTTATTATTAAGCTAGTGTAAGCTACCTTAGGCTATGTGTAAAATACCATAAGCTAAATTCATTAGTTAATCCTAGGTTATTCCTAAACTAATATAGGTTATCTTAAATTATTCTTAAGCTACCATAAGCAAGGTTTTTATGGTTATCCAAGGTTATTCCTAGGTTATTGAAGGTTGCCCTAAGCTATGTTTAGGGTACCATAGGTTAGCCCTAGGTTATTTCTAGGGTACTTTACATAGGCTATTTTTGGTTATTTTAAATTATTCCACCTCAAGCCATTTTAAGTTAATATGCCTTAAATTATTATCAATTATTTTAGGCTATTCCACCTTAATTCATTTTAGCCAATTTAAAATTATTCCACATTAGGCTATTGTAATTTCTTTTACCCTAGGTTATTATAAGTTATTACTATTTTAAAGTTATTATAGGTTAATCCACTCTAGGTTATTTTGATTTATTTTACTCTAGGTTATTTTTTAGTATTCCACTTTTGATTATTCTCAATTATTGCATCTTAATTTATTTTATGCTATTATACCCTTGGGTTATTTTGGTTATTCCACCCCAAACTATTATATGTTATTATACATTAGGTTTTTTAAAAAAAATTCCAAGGCTATTTCAAGCTAAAGTTAGATAACCTAAAATAACATACTCCACCATAACTTACAATAACCTAGGATAAAATAACTTAAAATATGATAGAATAGAATGGCCTTGAATAATCTTGAATAACTTAAAGTGAAAACCCAAAAATAGCTTAAGGTATAATAACCTAGAATAGCTTGTAATTGTGGGACAACCTATGATTGTAAAAAATATGTTAAGATAAAATGACCTAAAATAACATAAGGCATAATACTTTAAAATAATCAATTTTAACATTATATATAATAACATACAATAGTTTAAGGTGGAGTAACATATAATAACATGGAATAACATAGGGCTTAATAGCCTTATATATATATAATAACATAAAATAGCATAGGATAAAATAAAATAATTTAAAATAACTTAAGGTAATTTAAAATAACCTATTGTACAATAGCCTAGAATATAATTTTGAATAACTTATAATGTAACATAATATATATTCTATAATAGATTAGGGTATAACTTAAGGTACAATAACTTAAAGTAAATAGTTGAAGATATTTAAAGCAATAACACTATATTAATATTGAATTATTTCTTAGTTTTCCAATCTATGAATAATCTATTTCCTCACTTTAATTTTTTTATCGTCCAAACATTTCCTTTCACTTCTTAATTAGTATTTTTTGTGTCAATAAAAACCATAAGATTGACCTTAACTTTCTCATGGTGCACTGTTTGCACAAGAAAATTTTAGTTTGCATATCATATTATCAAGTTATATGTAGGCAATCCTTCCCCCTCCAAAGAGGACTACCAATTGTAGTAAACCGCCATTTCAAATGAGAATCCATGTCTATTAGGGTTCTCCCAACATTCAAGTTCTAGGTTAGTATTCATGTTGTAAGCAATGGAATATTTGAGACGTGGTGACCATCACTCACCACAATCTAGTGTCATGCATGGATACCTTGTGTATGTATACATGGGATGTCATGGAGTGCATGTGACAAGGTATTGTTCAAGGGCCTCTTATTTCACAAATGCAACTTGTGGGCATTAACCCAATGTAAGTCACAAGATCGTCCATGAATTAAATATTAGTAAACCACAAGGTAATGATGAATGCATTGTTGAGGAGATGAGAACACCTCTCATTGCACAGACTCTTTGCGTGGGAAAATCATCTTACTCCTACTAAGGAGCACCTTAGGCATACTCATACATGTAAGGTGCCTTTGGATTGGAGGAGGAACTATGCATGGATACATAGGTACCCTCATGTAACCCTATAAAACCTAGACAAGGCTTCACAAGTATGAAGTAGTTTACCAAGAATGAACATGCCAATCACATGGAAGGTGTGTGTTTTGCCTGCCACAAACTAATTAGCTCTTTGATTCCATTGCCCTAGAACAACATAGATATAAGTACTCAAATAGTCCAAATGGGGACATTATTTTAGTCAAGGGTCTGTGCTACCCTAGTACCTCGGCCAATTTGACACTAATTATATTATTTTCAGAAATGTTGAAAATTTCAAATTTTATTTCTTCCAAATCAAAAAATATTGTGAAAGATACTTGTGAATGTTTAAAAATATTCCATTTGTTGAAATGAATTTTTCAAAATTAATTAATTATTTGACAAACATGTGTTCAAATGGCCAAGGTACTACAGTATCACACATCTAATGCATGTACCACATAGTTCAAAATGGGCTTCATGAGTCATGACTTATGCCAAGAATGCCAAATGTACCACATGGCCTTGGTAGTAGGTAGTACCTTTCTTAATTTGTGATGGGCCCACAACTTTTTCCCTAAGACCTTTGTATATTTTTCCCCATGCACAAATGCACACTTGTGGTGTACATGCCACTTGTCACATCCTCATGTTGCCATCCTTACAAACATGTCACAAAAACTCACAATTCACATGCATACCATGGCCTAGTTTTACCCATGGGATTGGAAATGAAATCTAGCTCACAAAGGCCCAAATATTTGGGCCTCAAGACAATGTGGTGCATGCCTACCACATAGCCATTCTCTAGTTGTGTTCACACTATACAACATCAGTTGATGCACATCACATGTCATGGTCCAGTAATATCAGTTCTCAAGAGTGGGTGGCCAATTGTTCTATTATTTTGGTTAACTTGTGTGACACCGTAGCACCTGAACAATTTCGACATAAATTAAATGATTTTTCATTTTGCTGAATTTTTGCATTTTAAAAAATTAATTGTGCTAAAATTCTTATGAAATTAGGAATCTGCAAAATCTTGATTGTTAGGTTTGATTAGCAGACTTTAAAGTTCAAGGACTGAATCATATTCTTAAAAAATATATTTGATATTTTTATAACCATTAATAGAATTATCTGTAAAGTAACGTTCTCTTCACCCCTTATTTGCAAATTAAAGACATTTTAATAAATCTCAGCATGAAATGCGGATACTCAACATTTAATGCACAAGGTTCCAAACTAATTATATAGTAGATGTAGAGTTAGGAACAGTGAAAATGTATGTAACAACAGTGGATGCACTCAGGCGAAAGGAAAGATAGGATGAAACTCGGTTTACCACCAAAATTGATGGTTTCTATTGATGGTTTTTTGAGTTTCATCCTTGATTGAATGCTAATGTATTTTTTCGTAGATTTGTTTTGAATCTCACCCTATGTATGACCAAATTTAGGGTTCTAGCGCTGTGTTTTTCTTACTTATAGATAACTCTATTATTTACTAAAATGTTCAGAATTAAAAAACCAAGTGCCAAAGTTAAGATTTAAGATTTAATTATTTATTCGACAATCTGTTGTCATCATAACCCTAAAAATCTTGATTTGTGATGACAGTTGATTAATTTTTTTGGTGCCCTACTTGTGTATGTCAGTGTATGCTTATAGATGCTATATCAGTCACAAAAAAACTCCCAATAAAAGAATGATGGCAAAAATTATCCCAGGGGAGACAAAAAGGGGGAGGCCAAAGAAAGGCCAAAAGATGCACAACCTAAAGGGCCCAAAAAGAAGGAGAGAACTAATTTCTTTCGTTGTAGGAAACTATTTCACTCACAACATCTCTAATGTCACTAGCATGCAAATCGTGAGATCTAATAGTAGTGGGAGGTTTAAAATAAACATCACCTACCAATACAATCTTCCTCTCTGTAACAAAGGCTAAAACATGTTGGAGAACAATACTAACACGCTGCCTAAAAAATTGAATGTAAAAAGATAAAGGTAAATGACCCCTCAATCATCTATCATGGAAAAGATGAACACATTCCCTAATGAAACGATTCATATCATGCCCGGATGCACTGTGCACCTTCATGGCCATCAGAATAATATGGTGCCCTTCCTAAAACCTTTTTTATTTGCGAATCTTAGCAATGGTGCTAAGTTTCGCAATTGCACATGTTGGTCGACTAATGACATTCAAAACCATCGTCTCCCATGTTGAATTAGTAACCACCACATTAACAACGAAGACCTGGTCCTCTCAGGTCATATAAATATCAACTTGTAATGAAACTCCTGACGTAAGGGCATACCACTGTTCTTTCCATATAACGTGCTCATTCTTCCGAGCAAGGGCATACATGATGTCTCAAATGGCATCATGTGTGGCTATTTGCTGACCTCCAAATGGGCAATGAACTATACGTGTGTCAGATGTGTCCAACATGTGTCCACATTCGCATGTGAGAAAATTAGATATTGAAGGTTGAATCAAATTGAGGCGAAAATGCAATGTTGAAGTGAAAGTAAAATGTGTGATGTGAAACAAACGAATAGATGACCTAGTAATCAACCATAGCTCTACCCCTTGCTAAACAAAAACGAATGTGAGCTTTGGATGCTAAGGAAATGAAGTCATCTTCTAAGATAGACTTGAGGGATGTGTCATGGTGGATGTCCATAAAAAAAAATGTAGACTTGGGGTGCCAGTAACAGCTAGAGTATCAAAAGAAGGGTGCACATCCCTAGCTGCAAGAGGTAGGTTGTCTTTCGTTGCACGTAAACATGATTGAAACAAGTATGGGCCCCCCTTAACCTAAGAAATATATTCCCCCAAAATGGGCTTATCGAAAATACAAAACCTCGAACACAAATATGGAGCCATCAAAACCCAATTCTTTAGAAAAATAAATGGGGCATAATCCTCCATAAAAAAAAGGCCTATACCACAAAAGGATATTGGTAATCGAACTTAACACCTCGCTAAGGGGCCCTAAAAAAACTTTCATGATCTTAGACCCATAATGTCCCCACATACCTACATAACTTTCATGTTGAAACTTGCTAAAAAAAACAAGAAGGAAAAAGAAAGAAGTATTGTCCATGTGAGATAAGAAGCTACACATGAGGACAAAATGCCCAAAACAACTTGAGTGTCTCCCAGGAAAAGAAGATCATCAATATGCGCCACGTCTTGAATTAAAACCTCATCAAAAAAATGTGTGTCAAAGTCTTGAGAACTCATTAACATGGCCAAAATGTGAAGGTCATCTACGACCAAAATGTAGTTGTGAGGAATTTTTATGCCTAAAGAGATCCGTGAAAGACTACAAAACTTGCAAATTTTTTGCTATATCTAAAGTAGGAATGTTGAATTTGGATTTAAAAAACCCTTGGAAATGTCAAATTTTGATTCAAAAACCTTGATTTAACATATATCTAATTATTAAATTTTATGTTGGTGTTTGGTTTCCATGGTGGTAAATAACCCTAGTGAGAATTTTTAGGCTCTAATGCAATGCCTTGCATGATTTTGCACAAGGTTTGATTGATGTGATGCCAAAAAAATAAAAATCAAATACAAAAAAATAATTTGCTATTATAAATGCTAGAAACTAGGCTAATGATGAATATTGTTTCTTTGGTTTCCTAATGCTTTGGGTTTAAATCCTTGTGGGGAGAATATTAATAATTCTTTTTGTTAAGACAAGTTTTAAGTTTTGACATTGTAGGATAGAAAATACATATTGTCCTCCATTTGACTTAGACGTGAAAACTTTCATGTTACTATTGTTATATACAATATACTATGAATAAAAGTATTAATGCAAAACAAAATTAGGAAAAAAATCAGGATTTGTGGGTATTAAGGGGCAATGATTTTTTGGGGTGAATTATCACCATTTTGTGTAAAAAATTTTCAAAAGAAAATATTATGTTACAAATTCCTTTTTTTTTTTGAAAAAAATAATCAAGCAAAAAAGAACTCAAAAAATTTGTCACAGTTGCCTACAATATGAAGGGGTGCTTCAAATTATACTCGTATATTTTGAATATCCACAAATTTGGCTAAACATACTTATGTACTATCACCACTTGAGTAACACCATGAAATTGAAGGGAAAAAAAACATATTGGTTGGGGGTAGCATCCAGTCATTTTGGAAAGAGACAAAATGGTAATGATGAATGCTTTCTTATGACATCCACAAAAACCCGAATTTCTTGCAACTTTCCTACCCCTTTCAATTATAGTCATTGAGTTTGAAACCAGGACCTTTTTAATGCCACAGAGTCCCAGAATGGAATGGGCTATACAAGTGAGTCATCACCCTTGGGATAAGGTAGGCATTGAGAGTTTCCTAAACCTCATCATGCTTGAGCCCCTTGGGCCATTGAAAGGAGCATTTTCTGTTTGGGGCACAGGCTTCTTGTGACCTGTCTAGCCTTGTTAGAGCAGCTCCAGC